>Ga0208820_1000216_pt1 | contig 54307 bp, 50 predicted proteins | sample June2015DPH_16_5_FD_184713 | JGI IMG/M metagenome (GOLD analysis project Ga0208820, IMG submission 184713) | Peatland microbial communities from SPRUCE experiment site at the Marcell Experimental Forest, Minnesota, USA - June2015DPH_16_40... | ecosystem: Environmental > Terrestrial > Soil >...
CTTCACAAGTCTCCATGCGTTCGACAGCCCTTCGTTGAAACTTCCGGGAGTATCGCTTTCTCTTCACTGTGTTCCTTTCCCGGAAACTGTGCCCTATTTTTGTGTGTCAGTTCAAGGGTTCACTCCACGAATGAATTGGTCCCAACGTCTCAGCCCGAAGTTGGACGCAGATGGACGCCGGTCCTGGCAATTGGACGCTAGGAAATTATCGTAGATTCCACATGTGTAGGGTCGAGGTATGGCGGCGTAGATTTAGATTTACCGTTCAATTTCTGCAATGAAATGAAAATCATAAGCTGACCACCAGGGAGTTTTGCTCACGCTGGTCAGAACGGCGGCGCGCAGAGTAGTCGCCACATGTTTGGTGACGCAATAGATTTCGCGAGCGCAACTCATTCTCTCGCTGAATTGAACGCTATGAACGATGCTGCGCTAAACTATGCTCACGCGAACTTTGTTGAGGATCCAGCAACAATGCATACCTACTGTGCAGACTCCGGAATAGATCCAAAAACCGGAAAACCAAAAATAAATCCAACAACAGGACAACCGGTGACGCCATATCCCTGCGCGCACGCGGATTGGCGGTTCACCGATAAAGGTAAGTATTGCTTAACGAGCAGTTGTATAAATCAATGACACGGGTATCAGGCTGGTCTGAGCGAGATCCAGTAGGTAGGAGACGAAAATGCGAATTGCCTTATTGATGTGCATCGTCCTTGGGGTTGCTTCGGTTGCGTTTGGCCAACAAACGAGCACCGATCATCCCACAGTGTCCGCCGTCTTGGAACGCACGACCGGTGGGAAGTGGACTGATCGCCGCAAGGCATTTGAAGATGCGCTGGAACTCATGCGATCTGGCAAACTCACGCCTCAGGAAGATGAGCGGCTGCGCCTTGGCATGATTCAACTCCTGCTCAAAGAGTCGACTGGGGGTCTGAAGGAACCAGATGACGAGCCCCAAGCAGACGCGCCGGAAAACGACGATGGTTACCACGGGGAGGAAAAAGGAGACTACTATTCAGGGCTCATTTCTGTTGTTGCGGGAATGAATGACGAACGCGCCATTCCAGCCTTGCTGGCCGCTGCTGGTTCGGGTGGGATCGCAACGCGCCCGATTGCGGGCTTCGGCAAGAAGGCCCTTGATGCGACTTTAGCCCAGATAGAGAGCAAAGATCCCGACCGCGCAACCGGAGCCCTGCACGTCGTTCGAGACATGCTTGAATTTCGCACAGTGAGCGACGCGGAGTCCCTAGTGAGAATAAAAAACACTTTGCGATCTGCACTTTCCTCTCCGGAATATCGAGTTCGGATGAATGCGATGGCGTCAATTGAGTACTTGCAGGACCGGGATAGGGAAGAGTTCGTTCCGATTCTGCGGGAGATCGCGGCGCATGACCCTTACAATGGTGAAGACGTTCCAATCATCGTTCCCGGAACGGAAAAAAACGACCGACATATCGTCAGACACGAAGCCGAACGGCTGCTAGTCAAGATTGCGAACCACGAACGTCCAATTGGCGAGCAGGGGGATAAACCATAGTCGCAGACTGTGGCGTGGTACTTCATCTACCGTTCAAGGGATCGAAGTCGTTGATACAAAGCCCGGTCAGCCGCAACCGCGCTCGCATCTGAAGACAACTTGCCGGCCTTTCTTTCTTTGTTGCTCCTTTTCTTCTTTTTGTGCCTATCCCCAGTTTTCCACAAAGAAATCTCGCGCCAGGATCGCCTAGCAACGACGATCGCCAACTCGGTCGACCCACAGCATCCCCTCTTTTGTCCCTCCTCAAGCACATTTTGCTTTTCCAAAGTAGATCGCATCTGGCAGCCGAATGCCTCCAAGGAAATCTTGGTAGTGGATCAGTTTCCGATTACAGGCCTTGCCCCGTATAGGCGGTCAAGGGGTTTGATGTGGGTGTGGTGCCCGTCCAACTTCCGGTGCCGAAGGCACCGCGCTTCCGGGCGCTCCCCGGCGCCCGAGGCGTTAACTTGCGCTGACAGACCCTCAGACCGCTTCAGGATGCGATGGCAGAGGTCACCAGCCGCGGCCGCCAACTCGCTTCCGCAAGCTAATGGCTAACCCCCTTGTCAATGAGAGGCGGTTCATGGTTCGCAATTTTGCGCAGCAATCTCCGGGCATCTTGTCTCACCGGGTAGAACTCCCCATTGTCCCCACCGTCATCCGGCTTCTGACCTGCGAGCTTGACTGGATCGTGTTCTGCTATGTCTTTCAGCATTGGCACAAGTTCCTCCCTGTCATCCAAATACTCGACTGCCGCAATTGCACTTAGACGGACCGCGAATTCTGGCGAGGCTAGGGCAGATCGCAGGGCATTCTTTATTCGAAGCTGTGAGTCTGGATCACTGGCGGCACCCATTTTCAACAGCTCTCTAATCACAAACACGGCCCCAGACGCTAGCTTCGGGTCTGGACTCTTAACTTGCTCCAGCGTCGGATCAAGAGCCTTCTTTCCGAATTGAACTACGCCTCGGATTGCTATCCCCCCCGTGGTGGCGGCACCCAGCAGCGAGGGTATCGCACGTTCATCCCCCAAGCTTGCAACAAAGCCAACGAGGCTCGCATAGTATTCACCATTTTCTTCGCCTTCTCTTTCGCTCGCTGGTGGCGTTTGGTCGTTGTTTTCCGTAACCAACAATTGAATGACACCAAGCCGGAGTCGGTCGGCATCCTGCGGATTCTCTTCACCAGACCGAATGAGCTCGGTCGCATCTTCAAATGCCTTGCTTCGCTCGGTCCAGGTCGCACTTTTCATTCGATCCACGACACTCGAAACAGTGGGATGAACAGTGGCCGCTTGTTGGGCGGCAGCTAACCGAGCAACAGCCAGAAGCACAGAAATGAACAGGGCAAGTCGCATCGTTCTCCTCCAAATCATCCCTGGTTCCGAACCAGGCGACCAAAAAGCGTTCCCGCGCGCGCCTGCAGACTCCCGACAAGCGGTCGGAAATGTCGAATTTATAGCAAGTCAATGTGCTGGCGTCCGTCGTGGTGTAGCGCCCCTGTAGCCAATAGGTGAATGTAACCGCCGACGCATGAAAGAACGAGTCCGGCGACTTCGACAGCAACTGGTTCATGTTGTCGTAAGTATACGCGGTGGTGTGGCCGTTGAAATCCGTCCGAGAGGACAGGTTTCCATAGGCGTTTCCAGGAGCGTTTGGAATTTGCTTCGGGTCAACTCCTCATATGTATGTGCGCCACACCCGCACACGGGTTTCTGCCCTCCTAAGTCTCCCTGCTCTGTGGAAGCAATGATGGTATTCAGGCCTTCTCTCCCGAGAACCGTGCCGAGTCCCAGGGACTGTTTTGGCAAGGGACAGTTTATATTCGCGCGCTCCCCGTTTCTGCCCAGAATCCACATGAATAAAAAATAATTTGCGGAAGGCGAGGAATCAGATCAAGTTTTTGCCCATTAGTAATAGTAGAGGGCCATTCTCGCTGCACACCTCGCCGTCGTAGAGCACGCCGAACAGCAACAGATCTCCGCGATTCATCGTAGCTTGCTGACAACATTCGGGACTCTGTCACCGGCGATTTGGTACTTGTGTGGCTTTTCGGTGCCAGCAAATGACGATGCCGTCCGCCTTGAATTCAAGCAACCCGGCCCCGCCGAAATACGTCGAGTTCAGAATTTATCTGGGTGAGCAAAGGCTAATCTGGGCTGCAAACCTCGATAGACCAGCAGAAGTGCACTTCAGTACTAGACTTCAGGCGCAATAGCTGTTCGCTTCAGCTTCGAGGGGTGAAGTGGGCTTCACCCCGGCACTTCACCCCTCGCTTTGATTCGCTTCACCTTGGCGGTGACGCGAACTCGTAAAAAGCAGCGGAGATACCCCATGAAAAGAAAGCCCGGAAGGACGCGGCTAAATTCGGATGAGGCGGGAGCGACCCCACCCTTTGACGCACCGTGCGTCACGGCTTCTGTGGGGGTCGCTCCCGCCTCAGTCACGCGCGGCGCGTGACCCATTTGGCCACGTCCCAGAGCCGGAGCTTCGGAGTTGTAAGACAACATCCATTAATTATGTCTTAGCACTAGCGTTGGATTTTGCCAGCAACGGCGCGTGTCAACGACTCTTAGACAGGAGCTCACGGAATTTAGTGAGTTTTTTGAATGTTGGGTTTTCCACAAAGAAATTTCGCGCCAGGATCGCCTAGCAACGACGATCGCGAACGCAGTCGACCTACAGCATCCCCGTTTTTGTCCCTCTTCAAACACGTTTCGCTTTTCCAAAGGAGATCGCTGTCGGTTCATCTGCTTCCTCCCACAGGCAGCGGTTCCGGAATGGCAACCGGCTTGTTGATCCAGACTTCGCTGGGAAGGATCGGTGGTTGGGGAGCGCTGCGGACGAAGCGCTCCGGATGAAGCTGGTAGGCAACATCGAGCACGGCTTGACGTTGCTGCCGCACTCTTTCTGCTTGGCCATAGTGCACCATCGCCGGCGTGAGTAAACCCAGGCCGGAATGGCGATGTTCTCCGTTATACCAACCAAAAAATCCCTGACAGAAAGCTCGGCTGTCCTGAATGCACCCGAAACGGCCCGGGAACTCCGGCCGATACTTCAAAGTGCGGAATTGGCTTTCCGAATACGGATTGTCGTTCGAGACGTGCGGCCGACTGTGTGTCTTGGTCACTCCCAGATCGGCCAGCAAAAACGCGACCGGTTTGGAGCTCATCGAGGTGCCCCGATCCGCATGCAGGGTGAGTTGACCGGGCTGGATGTGTTGTTTGTTACAACTTTCCTCGATCAGCCGCTTGGCCAACTCCGCGCTTTCGCGATAAGCCACCATCCAGCCGGTAACATACCGACTGAAGACATCGAGGATTACGTAGAGATAGCTATGCCGCATGCGGCATAGCTATCTACATGCCGAGGGGGCGATTATGCCGAGCGAGGTTGTTTTGGCCCTTCGCCACGCTGATTTGCGCAGTTCCCGCTCGGCATAGTTTCCTGCTGTTATAAGTTGTTGAGGAACTGGATCATTCGATCATCTGGCCGGAACCGGCCCATGCGGCCATTGAGTGATGCCGTCTTTGCGAGCGCAGTTTCCTTCAGGGCTAGATTGGCGTCCAAATAAATCTGAGTGGTCTTGATGGATTCGTGGCCTAACCAGAGCGCAATGACCGTCAAATCAACACCTGCCTGCAGTAATTCCATCGCTGCGGTGTGGCGAGCCATATGTGGGGTCACGTTTTTTTTCCTCAATGAGACGCATGTCTTTCGAGCGATTGCCGTGTATTTGGCGAGCAAGTACTGCACGGCGTCGGCGCTCATGCGTTGGCCGTGAACGGTGGGAAACAGTATGTCCGACGAACCTCCCGGCGGTTCGCGCATCCACGCCTTCAAGACCTGCACCGTTTGCGAGGTCAGCGGCGTGCAGCGCTCTTTTCGTCCTTTCCCCAAGCACCGGGCGTGCGCGCCGGCATTCAACTCGACGTCGCCTCTGCGCAAAGCCGTCAATTCGGATAGACGCATGCCCGTCTGGAAAGCGACGAGTAGTAATGCGTGATCCCGCCGGCCGCACCATGTACGCAAATCCGGAGCTGCAAGGAGGGCCTCCACTTCCGATCGGCTGAGAAAACCCACCAGCGTGCGATCATGACGTTTGGCGGGGATGACCAGGATTTGTTGAATGCGTGCGACGTGGGCCGGTTCATAATAGGCGGCGTAGCGAAAAAATGAACGAATGGCGCTCAGGCGCAGATTACGGCTGCGCGCGCAGATACCTCGACGCTGCTCCAAGTCAGCCAGGAACGCCTCGATCAGGTCGACATCGATGTCCGAGAACGCTAGATCGCACGGTGCCTTCTTGGTTCGCTGTCGTGCGAACTCAAAAAAGAGGCGGAAAGTGTCTCGGTACGAAGCGATCGTATGGGGGCTGACTTGTCGCTGCGTCATCAGCCGTTGAGTAAAGAACCGCTCGAGCAGCGGGGCTAAACTGGAAGGTGCGCTCATGGCAGCTTCTCCCAGCGCTGCTCGAGGCGCTGCATCGCCCGTGTCATCAGCTCGGGGTGACTCGACAGGTACCAGTAAGTCGAGGCTATGCTGCCGTGCCCGAGGAACGTGGACAGGACCGGGAGCCGCCGCTCGACGTCTGCACCCGAACGGTACCATCGCAACAATGCCTCGGTAGCCAAACGATGCCGGAAGTGATGTAACTGGGGCTCGTCCCAATCTGCGGACGCTCGTAGACCCACTCGATGGCGCAACAATCGGAATGTTTTTGAAACTTGCCGGGCGATCAAAGGCTTGCCGCAGCCAGAGACAAAAAAGCGTGGGGTCGGTAGGCGGCCAAGATAGGTATCACGTTGCCGGGCGTATTGCAGCAGAGCGCGCCGCGCCGAAGAATGGAGCGGAACGAGACGCGCCTTGCCAAACTTAGTTTTACGAATCGTCAGCACACCGGCCTGACAATCGACGTCCGCCAAGGTCAATGCCAGTGCCTCACTGATCCTCAGTCCGGTGACCGATAAAAGGCCTAAAAGGCTTGCGTACGTCAAACCACGCAAACCGCCGGCTGGCCGCAACGCCTTGGCAGCCGCCATCAGCCGCTCGATATCCTGCGCGGTATACAGGTATGGGCGGGCGCGCCGAGGACGGTAGCGCAGAAGATCCAGCGGCGGGATCTGCGTGCGTGGATCCGTGGCGCTGTGGTGACGGGCGAAGCAACGGACGGCCATTAGTCGCTGAGCCCAGTATGAGGACTGAACACTTTTAGGCAGTATTGCCCATTGCAATGCGAGGTCGGTGGTGATGAAGAGGGCGTTTTGCTCTTCCATAAAGTCCGCGAACTCGCGAAGCAAGTAGTGCGCTCCCTTGAGCTTGAACCCGAGTTCGCGGCGTAATACCAGGTACTGCTCTATGGCATCGCGGAGGGCAATCATCGCGCACCTCCCGGCCAGGGCATCGCCAGTTCCCGCAATGCAGACAAATCGACCTTCGCGTAGATCCGAGTGGTGTCCGGGTGTTGATGCCGTAGAACATCACCGATCTCTGCGAGGGAAGAACCTTGCCGAAGCATCTCCGTGGCCAATGAATGGCGAAATATATGCGCACCCCCGCGCGAGTGATCGATCCGCGCACGTGCCAACGCCTTGGAGGCGACTATCGAAATCGGCGTTGCACCACGGAATCCCCTTTGGGGAGCGTGAGCACGAAGAAAGATACGACGATCGGCACAGGCAGATCGTCCATTTGCCAGATAATCGACAATCGCTTCACCAACGTCTCGAGGAAGCGGCATCCGTGCCCATCGGTTACCCTTGCCGCGTATGGTCAGAGAACCTTGCTCCCAGTTGACATCATCGAGCCTCAAGGCGGCCACCTCACCAGCTCTCAGACCAAGCCGAGCGAGTAGTAGGAGAATCGCAAAGTCCCGCCGGCCTTGGACGGTAGTGCGATCACAGCTCTCGAGAATTTGGGTGACCTGATCAGCGTGTAGATGGGCCGGCAATTTTGCTAAAGACCAATAAGCCAATTTAGGAACGCTGGCGGAGAGGTCTATCGCAATCTTGTCTCGTTGAAGAAGATACTTAAGAAACGCTCGCAGTGCCGTCACACCCTGTTGTCCGCGGCTAAAGCTATATCCGCTCGCATTACACTGAATAAAGTCAGTGACATCTGTCGCGGTCAGTTGATCAAACCGAATAGGCCCGTCGGCAAAGCGAGCGCGCAGGAATCGCGATACGTGTCGCTGATAGCACCCTAAGGTCACCGGTGATAATCCGCGCCCCTGCAGTAAGTGCTGGCGGAAATCCTCTTCAGCCTGCTCGCGCTCACCCCGATGACTTGATGACCTCACGGCGGGTATGATCCGCTTGCTACGCAACAGGTCGGTCATCTGCCGTACTGCTGCGTTGTCACCAAGATCGTAACGTCCGCTTCGTTTTCGATACGATAAGAATCGTCTCACCCGATCAGGGTCCACATCCTCCAATGCCCATTCCTGTCGATGAAGCCAACGACTGAAATCGGCGACTGATCGAATCTTGCACAGAATCGAATGCCGGTCGTAACCTTGTTCTTGAAGTAGCTCAATAAAATCGTCGATTTGCGAACCCAAAGGGCCTGCGTACATACGACGACGTGTACCTGCAAATACAAAAAATTCCGGTTTGCTCATCTCCGCTCCTCCCTTCCACAATGAAAGGAGAAGCCAGGAAACTATGCCGAGCAGGAATTGCGCAAATCAGCGTGGCGAAGGGCCAAAACACCCTCGCTCGGCATAATCGCCCCCTCGGCATGTAGATAGAAATATGTCCATTTGGCGGGCCCGAGCAGCTTGGTGATGTCCCAGCTCCAAAGTTGATTGGGAGCCGTGGCCAACAGTTCTGGTTTCTTGTAGGGCGGATGCGTGAGTTGATCGCGGCGTTCGCGAGTTTCGCCGTGTTGTTTGAGCAAGCGATGCATGCTGCTGATCGAGCAGAGATACTCGCCTTCATCGAGCAACGTCGCATAAACAGCGGCTGGGGAGCGATCCTGGAAACGCTCTTCGTGAAGACGCGCCAGGACCGTTTCTCGTTCTGCCCGATCGAGGGCCCGCGCCGGCGAAGGCCGCGGGGACGCAGCTACGGCGGGAGCCGAAGTCTTACGGCGCTCCCAGTAGTAAGACGCCCGCGGCACCCACAGAACCTGACAAGCCGCACTGGTGCCCACGTCGATGGCCAGTTCGCTGACCGCGGACATCAGGATTTCTCTTCCGGATCCACGTCGGGAAGCGGGTTCCCCAACAGCGCTGCGACTTTTTTTTGAACATCGATGATGAGCTCCGCTTTGCGGAGCTTTTCCGTCAATTGACCAACCTGACGGCGCAACTTCTGGTTTTCTTCTGCCAGGGGGGTGCGCTCCGATCGGGGCCCGCGTTTGCGCGGCTTCAGGGCTTCGAGGATGCCGGCTTGGCGTTCCCGCCGCCAGCAAACCAAGTGCGAGGAATACAAACCTTCCCGGCGAAGCAGTGCTCCGACTCCACCCGGAGTGGCGGCGGCAGCATCAGCCTCTTCGAGAATCCGGATCTTGTACTCCAGGGGAAACGTACGACGCTTGGCCTTAGCCACGACCTCGGAATCAGCTCGCGGCGAGGAGCCAGCCAAGGCGCCCGCTTCGGCTGCCGCTGCACTCCGCTTCGGCTCGCCAAAAGACGGCGAGCCTTCGCTCCGTTCCGCGCCAGCCGAACCCCCAAGAGAAACAACAACACCAAGAGAATTACCGTTCATCGCTTTCCTTTTCCTTCTCGCCCTGCTCATTAAATAAGGGTACTAGACTTGTCTAAGCGATGTTGGCACGGAGGGCAAACTCCCGAAGCTCCGGCGACTCCCACTGTGCCGAATTTTCCCGATGTGAAACCCCAAATCCTGCAGCTTGTCATACAGGACCAGTGGGACCGTGGTAATGATATGTTCTCTGGAAAACGGGTCAAAGTCCCTGCCAATCTCAATGTTGAAGAGCGAGATGAACAACGCCACGCCGAGGTGCGCAAGATTCTGGCCGAAGGAAAGATAAACTCAGGCCGGGAATATTTCTTTGCTGCACTCATATTCCAACACTCCTCGGCCCCAGTAGATCTCATGTTTGCACACATGCTGGCCGTTACCGCTGTGGCAAAAGGAAATGCAGGCGCTAAATGGATGGCGGCAGCCACCTTGGACCGATATTTATGGTCCATCAAGCAATCCCAGATATTCGGGACTCAATTCCATAAGGGAACCGACCAGAAGTGGACGATGGAGCCATACGACCGCACAACTGTTTCCTACAGCATTCGCGCAACTTGGTGCGTGGTCCCCTTGGAAGACCAGGAGAAAGTCCTCAAAGACGTCCAAGACGGCGCGGGTCCGCCTAGCACCGGGATTCGCGACTGCAAGTGAATACCGGGAGTTAGGGGTCGTCACTCGCAGAATCGTGTAACGAAGTCCGTCTTCTAATCGTCCCATTTATATCTGGGTCCTTTGAGGCGATGAGAGGTGACTGCTCACCGGCACTCACGGTTTCTCACTCCCCTCTCGATATGCCGCCCGAGGCGCTCCTAACCGGATCATTCCTCTAGTTCAGCTCAAGGAGGGCCGTATGATTCGCTGTATGCATCCGTCCACCCGTTTCCTTCTGCTCGGCATGAGCGGATTCCTGCTGAGACCAGCACTGGTGGTGAGCGTCGTGCTGCTCTTGCCGGGAGCACAAGCTCAGCAACCGCCTTTAGCCGACTCGCTGACTTGCTCACCGGAAGCAAGAGTAATTACCGTCTGGAAAGTGGGCAGTCCGTACGAAATCGGGCTTCCACCTAAGGCCATTTCCGCTGATCTCAAGCTGAGGGCGGACTCACTTGGATGTGCCATAAGAGTCGAGGTTTTTCCGCCGGTTGGCTTCGCCGACCGGTTCTTTGCTGCCTTCCAAGAACATCAGGAGCCAGACATTCTCGCGGTTGAAAACAAGGGTGTGATCTTCGGCATCACCATGCGGTCCGGGGAGTATGAGGATCTGTTTCACGGGGGCATTGTGAAGAGGACCCCGGCTGCTATTGAAGGTATTGCGAGCAAGGAGGCGATTCTTCGAGCACTCGAAGGTGTCTCAGGTTCGCTGGCCGGTCTGAACGACGCTCGCAGTTGGGAATTTCTGCTGCGGACTTCTCGGAACCACAATGCCGCGCGGTTGCTGGCGCTTCGTTCCCCCGACTGTGGAGCGAGGCGCGTCGTGGCATCCATGCCGGGGGATCTCCTCAATCTTGTCTCGCCGGTAGTTCGCGGGTATCTAGGAGGTGCCGCGACGGTCAAGAGCTATGACGATGCCGATCGGCTTAGCACGGTGATTACTGACCCTTGGCTGTACAAAGTGGGTGAAACGAAGGTCTGTGGCTATTGGGGAACCAACCATTTGGTCTTCGTACAAACGGATTCCACCTATGAAGCCGCAGACTCCTTAGGATGGGTCAGCGCGCTCGTCATATTCCGGGAAGAGGAAGGTAAATGGAAGTTTCTGGCGGGCAGCGCCGACCCGGTTTCCAACGACGAGTTCGTGAAGGAAGTCCCGAAGATCGTGGCGAAGATCGGAAAGCCGTGGATGCCGGGCGTAGCGCCCCAACCGGCCGAGTTGCTAGCTCCACGGGATGCTGAAGGATCGGCTGTCGGCAAGCCAATTCGAGCGTTCCGTTGGCAACCGAGTTCTTCCAGCGATGTGGTGGCTGAGGTCGCCGAGTTTGCCCGAAACGGTGACGCACGCTTGTTCGTCAGGTTAACGTCGCTGGACCACCTCCGACCAGCGCAGCTATCCGTGGAGCTTCCCATCGTCCACGGTGAGTGGCAGTGGCGAGTCTGGTCGATTTCTGACTCGGGTGCAATAGCATTCTCTGATCCTAAATCGTTCACTTATTGAGCGAGCGCGGACCTGTTCTTCCATGGCCACGGTGGGGCATTCGGTGACTGTGACAATGACGATTTCAGTTCTCGCTGGATTATGCCGACTCAATCAAATATTGACGGTGGTGCAAAGGCGGCTAATCGAACGGTTTGTCGTAGACAGCCCAGAAACTGCGCCAGCCGTGTGTTAGCCTCGGGGGTCATTTCAAAACCGGCCAACGAAAGTGGCCCAGAACTGTTAGAAGTTGTACCCGACCGTGAACTCTCCAAGCAAGGTAAATCGGGTCTTTTTCCTCGAAGCTCCAAAAAAACGCATTCAGAAGTCCGCAGCCGCGTTTTCTTGAGGTCCTCCATGGTTCTGGTCATGGCTTTTCTGGCGCTGAGGGGGCGGTCTGCGACTTGCTCCTCCAGCTCCGTGGTCCACATTTGAGGATGCGACCATGGCGCAGGAGGCGGTCCAGCATGGCGGTGACAGCCGCGATGTCGCCGAGCAGTTTTCCCCAGTCCTCGACTGGCCGGTTTTGAGTGATCCCTGAGGTGCTAGCGTACCCAAGCCGAGTATCGCTGGCTGGTGTTGGACCAGCAATGCTGGACGACTGAAGAGGTGTGTGTGAGGTAACGGGAACGACCCGGCAAGAATCCGCGGCTCAAATAATCCCAACTAGGCCGTGATCTTCGCCCAGGACAGCCCCTGTGCTTGTAGTCGGCCAATTCTAGCGGCACCCTAGCCGCGCCGACACGCAGGCGAGCTAGCCATCCTCTCCTCCGCGCCTGCGTTGCGCATACAGGGCACATCTACGAGAGCACCAAGGCCACTGAAGATTTTTTCTTACTTTTTGCCGCGTGGATGTTCCTTATATAGATAGAGGCTCAGCACGAACCTAAGGAAGCAGAGATTTGTTTCTTACTTTTTCCGTTTTCAAAGCCTCTTTAGTAGTAGGGGGTTCGATGGTCTCGGGGATTTTCAATTCTTCTCCACTGTGGCCCGGTGATGCGTGCGTGAAAGACACAAATCACTGTGTCCATTACTCTCAGCGTCACCTGAGCGCTTGCGCAAATGTCAAAGACGACAAGCAGTTGAGTGCTACGGAGCGAGCGATTTGGACGCAGCGTGGCACCGTGTTGGGCTGGAGGACGCCACTTTCGCACACGGTTCCGTGGCCAAAGTGATTCTTGAGTCGCTCCAGCCCACACGTTCGCTGGGAAGCGCGAGGCGGGGCAAAGGGGAACAGATGTGCTGCTAACTATCCAGAAGAGCTACGAGCTTCTCGCAAATTACGGATGCTTCGCTCGGGAAATCTGCGACAAATGCGGAATCGTGCTCGGTGCGGTTCGTTTCACGCGGCACGGCGAATCGGAAGTGTACTGCTCTCGTGAATGTAGGGGTGATGCGCAAAGGTTTGTGACCCTGAGGCCAGGACGCCCGCGCAAATACAAAACCGACCGCGAACGCAGAGCCGCAAAGACACAACAGCAGCAAGTCTATCGGTCGCATCCTAACGTGGAAAAAACTATCCGTATTCAATCAGAAACAAAGAACTTGCGGACGCAAAAACTGTCTCTCTCGCACTTGGATACTTCCGGACCTGGAGAACCGCTCATTTCGAGCCAGCGAACGTAAATGGCGGCCGCGCCAAAACTCGCGTTGCACACCCTGCCGCCCGAGTGTACTGTCTCTCCGGGGACAATAGAGTCATCGACCTTAAAAGGAGGGTCGATGGCGAGACGCAGGCATCAATGTGGCTGCGTAATTCTGAAAGGGCAGGTGTGGTACGGGAAATATCGGGACGATGTTGTGGAGCAGGACGGCACGGTAACCAGAGTGCAGCGCCGGACGCCGCTGGGAACAAAGCAAGAATATCCCACCAAACGGCTGGCCGAACGAAAACTCGAACAGATACTTTGCCGAATCAATGCTGTGGAATATCGTCCTGGTAGGGTGGCAACGTTGAACGAGTTTGCGGAACGCTGGAAGGTGGAGATTCTCACGAAGTACAAGCCTTCCACGAAGTGCTCTGCGGGCTCGCATCTCAACTCGCACATCCTTCCGTACCTTGGGAAGCTCCGGCTGGATGCGATCGGCGCCGAGAATCAACAAGCGTTCGTAACACATCTGGCCGACAATGTTTCCTACAAATCGGTGCTGAATATCTTGAGTACGCTTTCTTCCATGCTGACCACGGCAAAAAATTGGGGATACATCTGCGAAGGCGTTGACCAACACAAGCTCGTTTTGCCGGGGCGGGGAATTAGGAAGGACGTGGCGTGCTTCACCGCGGACCAGGTGCGCAACATTCTCCAGATATCGGAGGATCCCTGGCGACTCATGTTTGCGTGTGCGGCACTACTCGGACTTCGTGCCGGCGAGATTCTCGGCCTTCGCGTCGAGGATGTTGACCTGCAAAACCGGACTCTGAATATCAAACAAGGCGCATGGCGTGGTAAGTTGCAGTCGACAAAGAACAGGGCGAGCGAAAATGCTCTGCCAATTCCTTTGCCGCTCGAGGGATTCTTCCGCGAGTACCTGAAAACATGGAAGCCTAACCCTCTCGGGTTGCTTTTCTGCAACCGCAACGACCGCGCGTACACTTCCCAAAAGGTCGTCGAGTATCATCTCTGGCCGCTGCTCGATGCCCTGAAGATCAAGCGCGCCGGGTTGCATGCTTTCCGGCACGCGCACGCAACGCTGCTCCTCGATGGTGGCGCTTCGCCAAAGGTGGCGCAGCGCCAGCTCCGTCATTCAGACGCGAGAGTGACATTGGGCATCTATGCTCATCTCGTCGAGGGAACGCACCATGAAGCAGTTGAAAAGTTGGCCTCTTTTTTGGTCCCAAGTGGTCCCAATGAAGAGGAAGTTCCATTGAAAATACAGTAGGTTAGCGGCGAAGGGCGCTGGGTTCGATTCCCATCGCCCGCTCCATAAGTCTCGATGATTCAATTGCCTTTATGTGGCTGAGTCGCTGAAAATACCCCTAGAAATGGTCGATTTTGGGCGCTAGATGGACGCCGCGCCATCAATTGGACGCTGCTTGTCATCGATCATCTGAATCCCGTCTTTTTTTTGAACTTGTCCGGGAAGCTACACAGGAGTTACCGGATTTCTTCTCATCTGTTGGGCCGTATATTCCCTGGAAATTCCTGGTCCAAGAAGCTTTCGCTGTTTCATGTCCCTTGTAGAATCATTATTCGTGGAGTATGTCGCTGTGAATGAGGGACGCACGCGCAATCCAGTTGTTCTTGTCTCCGCTGGGACCTTCGCCGGGCTATTGGCCGGCGTTCTCACGATTGTGCTGCCTCTACTCACCCTCCGCGTGGATGATTTGTTTTACCTCAATACTGCATTTGGGGTGTTCATCGGAAATATTTTTGGCCTAGTCATCTCCGTCTATGCTTGGGTTGTGCTTCGTCAACGGTCGGTGATGAGAGCAGTAGGGTTTGTGCTGTCCTGTACTGCTGCGTACGTTCTGGCATTTTTCTCAACACTGTTTCTGGGTGCCGGGCACTTGAGCCAAAGAGGGGGTGGGGCCGTTGCCGATTCACCCGCATGGGTGTTCTTCGTTGGAGGTGCCATAGGAGCAGTCGTCGTCTTGGTCGCAGCACTTCTCCTGTACTCTAACGAGCACGGCGCGGCACAGATGGTCTCTTTGGTCGCGGGAGGGTCTTTGGTTGGCGGCATCCTCGGCGTGGTCGGTTGGGCATTTGGCCCGTCAGTTCTTGGGAGAAGCATGCTCTCGTTGATTGACCCCGGGTCTCCCTCGTTGCGTCCGTACGCAAATCAAGATGTGTTCTATGAATTCTCCCTGTACTTGGTCTGGCAAACAGGGATGGGCGCAGTTTTGGGAGTTCTCTTTTCGCGTTTCGATATTCCAGAAAATCTTGCTACACAAGTTGCATCCACCCAAAACTCGGGGCCAAAAACTCGTAGTCTTAGGGTGGCATTCATCTGCGCGGTGGTAGCGGTGCTTGCATTCTTTAGCCTAAGAGTGCTCCCAGAGCAATATCGACAGGCGCGCTTGGACCGCGCTCTCGTCCTGCACCACTCTGCCCTCCCATCCGTTAACAACCTGCCGAAGGTCCTTCCGCAGCCGCCAGAACAGATGCTGGTGCTTAATCCGATTGGTGAGTATTTGCCCGGGCCTCCTCGCACAGAAGAAAGTCAACCAGAAATCGACTGGCAGACCCATCTTCCGGTACAGCCGACCGCTCAGCGCTACGACGTGACATACACGCTTCACGGATGGGTACCGGGGGGTGGGAGGATTGAGGTCCACGTGGACGAGTATCCGAACGGTCCGTGGGCTGAATACATGCTCAACGAGTATCCACTTGGCGTTTCTGCTGACACAACAAAGTCGTTTTTCGGGAATCGCATCTTCGCAGAGACTCGATTCATCAAAAGCTTCGGGAATGCGGTCTATGTTTGGTCGAGTGCGAACCGTCTCGTGTGTCTTAAATTCTTTTCCCTTGCCAAGGATGTTCCTCCCGACGAGTTCTTAAAGGCCTATCTGGCGAAGTATCCAAGCTCGCTCTAAGCTGAAGTGTCCACCCGCAGGAACTACCGATACGCTAGGTCCTGGTAAACGCTAGTAATCGGAAGACTGGTACTTTTGGTATTCTCTTGACAGTATGAATTGCGCAATTCAAGTTGGCGTCCTCCTGATTGTGTTCTTGTCATCTGCGCTTCCAACCCCACAACAGAAAGCCACCCGCGTGCTTGTGCTCAAGAAAGAGCACAAGATGGAGCTATTTTCCGGAGAAACAATCATCAAAACCTATACGGTCGCTCTCGGAAGAGGTGGACTCGCACCGAAGCAACGTCAGGGCGACCACCTTACGCCTGAGGGGCTGTACCAAATCGACCGCCGGAACAAAAACAGCAGGTTTTATCGCGCGCTTCATGTTTCCTATCCAAACGGAGTTGACCAGGAGCGCGCACGCAAACTCGGCGTTGACCCCGGCGGCGACATCATGATTCACGGCATCACTAACGGCTTGGGCTGGCTAGGTTCAGTGCATCGCATGATTGATTGGACGAACGGCTGCATTGCTGTGACTGATACGGAAATTGATGAAATCTGGTTGCTAGTCCCGGACGGGACCCCGGTCGAAATTCGTCCTTGATTGGGTCAACTCTGGTAAAGGAAACCGGAAACTAGCCTCAATGTCAGGACAGAGGCCGGAGCGCCGCGCAGCGGGCTTTGCTCCTTGATGGCCGCCCTACCGGAGGCTATCAGCCGCTGGCCTGATTTTCGAGACGGAGGCACATTTCCTGCTCGAAGCGCGAAAAAAACTCTTTTACATGACTGTGGCTGCATTTTCTCGAGGCCTCCCATAGTTCAGGTCGTGGCATTCCGGCTGTTTTCGCGTGGTGCTCTTTGATCGGCCGGCAACTAGGTCTTCCAGCTCCGCGGTCGGTATTTGAGAATATTGTCGTCGTGGAGGAGGCGGTGAGGATGATCCCACGGCTTGTGGCGACTCCGATCCGCGGTTGCGAACAACGCGCTTCACGGTGTGATCGGAAATCGAATCCTGCCAGACGGCCATGGCATTCCGGCCACGACGGAGTCCCCGCGTGATCAACTCGCGGTAGGGCTCGCCGTCCCCGGCCAGCCTGTGGTCGTACCGCGATTCCGGCGGCCTTCAGGTAAGCATCGCCGTCAGTCCGAGCGGCCAGCAGAGGTGCGCTTCAGTATCAGCTGCGGCGGGTGAAGTGGACTTCACCCCGGCTCTTCACCCCTGGCTTTGATTCACTTCACCTTGCCGATGACGCGAACTTGTAAGAAGCAGGAGAAATGACCCGTCAAGAGGAAGCCTGGAAGGACGCGGCCAAATTAGGAGGAGGCGGGAGCGACCCCACCCGTGGACGCACCGTGCGTCACGGAACCCGTGGGGTCGCTCCCGCCTCAGTCACGCGCGGCGCGTGACCCATTTAGCCGCGTCCCAGAGCCGGAGTTTCGGAGCTGTAAGACAACGTTCATTACGCCCCGTAATGGAGAGTCCTCCACTGTGGTTCCATTGCACTGTCGCGATCTTCGTTTAGGATGGCCGCAATGCCCGACGTTGGCAGGTTCAAGCGGCATCCACGGCGACCTGGTGTTCTTTTCCTGCACGCGTGCGCTCTGCATGCGGGGCGCACCAAGGCTACTGAAGATTTTTTCTTACTTTTTTCCGCGTGGATGTTCCTTATATAGATAGAGGCTCAGCACGAACCTAAGGAAGCATCCTAACGTGGAAAAAACTGTCCGGACTCAATCAGAAACAAAGAACTTGCAGACGCAAAAAGTGCCTCTCTCGTACTTGGGTATTCCGGGACCTGGAGAACCGCTCATTTCGAGCCAGCGAACGTAAATGGCAGCCCCGCCGCCAAAACTCGCGTTGCACACGCTTCCGCCCGAGTGTACTGTCTCGACGGAGGCAATCGAGTCATCGAGCAATGGAGGCTCGATGGCCAGGAAGCGTTACCAGAAGGGTTTTGTGTACCTGGACGGTGACAAGTGGAAGGGCAGGTATCGCGAGGATCAGATAACCGGAGAGGGAACTAAGCGCATTCGGCGGGAAGTCATTCTTGGCTGCAAACGTGAAATGACAAAACCCCTGGCCGAGCGCCGCATGGAAGTTGTTCTCGCCGGCATCAATGGTCTCGACTATCGGCCCAGACGAGTTGCAACCTTCGCGGAGTTCATTGAAGGGTGGAAAGCCCAAATGCTGACGACACAAAAGCCATCCTCTGCGCGAGCAGTTCGCTCGCACCTCAAGTGCTACATCCTGCCGGAGCTTGGCAACGTTCGCCTCGACCAGTTGGGTGTCGAGAATCAACAGACCTTCATAACTCACATGCCCGGGAGAGCTACAAGGAAGACCGTCTCTCGGAAAACAGTCGTGAACGTGCTGGGAACTTTGTCAACGATTCTGACGACCGCCCGCAATTGGGGCTACCACTGTGAACAGATAAACCTCAACAAGCTGCGCCTACCAGCGCGGGGAATGAAGTATGAAGCCCCTTCATTCACGCCCGACCAACTCCAACATATCCTCGCCATCGCTGAGGAGCCCTGGCGTACGATGTTCTGCATTCTCACACTAGACGGCCTGCGCGCCGGTGAAGTGCTCGGGTTGAAGTGGGGCGACATCGACTTTGACCGGTCCTTACTCCACATTCGGCGCACGGCATGGTACGGGAAAATACAGACTGCCAAGAGTGAAGCCAGCGAGACAGTCCTGCCCATTCCGAGCTCGCTGCTCACCATGCTCAAAAAGTATCAGGTCAACTGGAAGCCTAACGGGGCGGGCTTCCTCTTTGTGACACGAAATGGACGGCCCCCCTCTTCCAACAAAGTCGTGGAATATCACCTGTGGACGATCCTGGATGCGCTGGGGATCCCGCGGTGCGGTCTTCACGCATTTCGCCACGCACATACATCGCTACTTCTTGACTCCGGCGCAACGCCCAAAGTTGTTCAGCGTCAGCTGCGACACTCCGATGCTCGGACCACGTTAGAGATTTACGGGCATGTCGTAGGTGACGCGCACCGGGAAGCGGTCGAGAAAGTAGCTTCGAGGTTGGACGCTATTGGACGCCAGCCGACCACAGTGAACTAGTAGATTCAGCGACTTGGCCGCATTGGGCGTTGGGTTCGATTCCCATCGCCCGCTCCATAAACCCTGATGACTCAGTTGACCTTACACGGCTAAGCTCCCTGAATTGGAGATAAAACTGGCCGGTTTTGGACGGTACTTGGATGGTACTCTACTCAATTGGACGGTAGAATTTTCGCAAGAAAACAAACGGGCCGGTCGGGAGCGAGCATCTCAGGGCACAACTACCGTAAGGCATCGACCCGACCTGCTCATTTTCAGATAACTGCCGGTAGCAGGGCTTCCGACCAGCTAATTGGAGCCAATGCCTGGTTAACGTTTATCGGAAAGTGGGATGAGAAGGCAGAAATGATTCAGAACACCCACGAAATCGACGGCGCTAGGTCTAGTTTATGGAGGCGCAGTTTGTCAGCTTTGGCAGCGTTCAACAATCAGATGTTTTTCCCGCTGTGGCGTAACCTCAATCGTCCCGAGTAGCACTTTCCGAGTTCCAAGCCGCACCAACAAAGACAAGCATTGCAGAGATCTCCATCCACGCCATCAAGCCGATCGCCGCGGCCAAGCCACCGTAGACAGGCCCAAATTGGATCTTCCGAACGTAAATTCCAAATAGCGAATTGACGCCCCACCACAGAATTGTTGCGGCGGCCGCTCCGGGCAGAACGGACCTCCAGGTCGTGGCACCTGGTCGCGCAACACGATAAATCAAGGCCAGGACAAACATTGCCAGGATCATCGCCACGACTGGAAGCGTGACGATCAAAAAGTTACGAACCAACGAAAAGTTACCAAATTCGGCTGTAAACCACTGCTCCAATGGCCGACCAAAGACACTCAGCGCAACGGCAACGAGCCATACCACACTTGCCAAGGAAAACAAGAGCAAACCACGAATCTGGCGGCCGAAAAAGGAATGTGTGGCGTGGTCACCATAAATTAGCTCGATGCCTTTGATAATGAGCTTTATCACCTGCGAGCCCACGAGCAACGTTCCGACCCAGCCGATAAGCGCCAGGTACCACGCGTTCACTTCCCAGCGTAACACGTATGCGGATATGAGTTGCCAACTGCCTGGGGGAAGAACCGCCGAAATCCGCATGGCGACCTGCTGACCGCCTTCCCCTTCCAAGGAACTCTTCACAAGGCTCAGCGCAGTCAGCAGGACTGCAAAGAACGCCAAGAACATATTGAACGCCACCGCCTGCGAAACCATACCGCATTGCGGAATGACTCTGGCCAGCGTTCGAAATAGTTTGTTGTCAAGCGCAGTTAGCGCCATTCCGGAATTATACTGTTCGCTTCCGAACTGTGCAGGGCGAAACTCACCGGTTACTACAGCAGCGGAAGTCCCAAGGGCCGCCTGGATCCTGATAAACGTCGGCACCGGACAACTATGGTCCACTTGGCCACTTATCCGATAAGCAGACCAAGACTTACCGGGAGTTGGTCGGGTACAGACTGCAGGCCAGGTGAATCCCCAAAATGGAATTCGCGGCTTTGCGTCGTTCTTTCTTGCGAAACGTGCACTATCGGACAGTATGCAGGCTTGCAAAGTCTGATACTCGAGTCTCGAAGTTTTTGGAAGGAGACTCATGTTCAAGATATCCAGCATCAGTCTAGCAGTCGTCATGGCGCTGGGCGCATCCGCGCAAGCGCAGACCCAGACGCAAGTGCCGGCAGACGCCAGCAATCCAACGCCGACATACCGGATCAATGTAGTAAGCCGCACGACCCGAGCGGTGAGCTATAGGCATCGCAGTGGGGCCACAAAGGTCGATTTTCAAGGTACCGATTTGATGCCTGCTGCGGCGGGCGAGGCCAAAGTAGAAAGCAAGCGCGGGACGATGAAAATCGAAACCGAATTCTCTGGACTGGACAAGCCCACGAGCTTTGGCAACGAGTATCTGACTTATGTGCTGTGGGCGATTTCGCCGGAAGGCCGGCCAGTGAACATCGGCGAAGTATTGGTGGGCGATAACCACCGCAGCAAGCTGGACGTGACCACTGACCTTCAGGCTTTCGCGCTGATCGTAACAGCGGAGCCTTATTATGCCGTGCGTCGTCCCAGCAACCTCGTGGTCCTCGAGAACGCCATTCGCTCGGATACGGTCGGCGCCACCGAGGTCGTGGATGCCAAGTATGAATTGATCGACCGCGGCGGCTACATTCCCACGGGCTATAAGTTTGACCCCGTGGTCCTGAACGCCAAATTGCCGCTGGAGTTTTTTGAAGCACGCAATGCTCTGCGCATAGCACAATCTGCCGGCGCCGAGCGGTATGCGGCGGAAAGCTACGAAAAAAGCGTTCACCAGATGGCCGAGGCGGATGCGCTGGCTTCCGGGAAGCATGAGAACAAGAAATCGCTTATTTCGTTGTCGCGCGAAGTCGTGCAGACGTCGGAAGACGCGCGTGAAATCGCCGTGAAGCACATCGACGAAGAACGCGCCGAGGCCGAACGCAGCGCGGCAGCGGGCCGTGAAGCCGACGCCAGGGCCGCTGCAGATCGGGAAAAGCAACGCCGCGTCATCGCCGATATCGGAACCGCCGATGCCGATCGCCAGCGCAATGAAGCAAACCGCCAGAATCTGGAGGCGCAGGCCGCCGCTCAACGCGCCGCTGGCGCCCAAGCCGATGCCGAAAAAGCGCGGAACGACGCTCAGCAACAGCAACACGCTGCTGAAGCGGATTCCGACATCAATCGCGCCGCCGCAGCCACATCCGATGCGCAGCTTCAACAAGCCATGCGTGACCGCGAAGAACTTCGCGCCCGCCTCCTCCAACAGTTCAACCTGATCCTGGAAACTCGCGACACCGCGCGCGGCCTCGTCGTCAATATGTCGGACGTGCTTTTCGACACCGGCAAGTACACGCTCCGCCCGCTGGCCCGCGAGAAGCTGGCCAAGATATCGGGCATCGTGCTCGCTTATCCGTCGCTCAAGCTGGCTATCGAAGGCAACACCGATAGCGTCGGCACCGAAGCTTTCAATCAGGCGCTCTCAGAGAAGCGCGCGGAAGCTGTCCGGAACTATCTAACCCAGCAAGGCGTCCCGGAATCTTCGACCACCGCGACGGGCTTCGGCAAGACTAGACCCATCGCATCAAACGATACCTCGGAAGGCCGTCAGCAAAACCGCCGCGTCGAGTTGATCGTCTCGGGCGAAGTGATCGGTACCAAGATCGTTTCCCCTTAGCCTGCAGCCCGTCGCTGCCTCCATGTCTCCTTAGTAGTCCTACCCAACAAGAGAGCCGGCTCTTTGCCCCAAGCTGGCTCTTTTTTCTTTGTTCCTGCGTGTTCGCCTCTGGTCTCAAAGGCAACCAAAAGCCGTCTCACTAATTGCTATCGGGGATTAAGGTCGTTCTCTTGCTGGCTAACTCCTTCCATGAGGAGGCCGGTGTGAGTCAAGCCTGTTTTTTCTTTCTTCTGATTCAGTTGGTTCTTCTGAGCCGAGCCGCCTCTGTCGCCATCCTTCCATCCGCACTCTTTTGTTGAGCGATTTTCGCTCGGTGCCAGTTGGGCGTCCTCATTTCAGCAGGTGCTGCTGCCTGATAATCGACCTTGGCTCCCATCTGTTCGACGGGAGCTGGGCCAGGAGTTGGTCGCAGTCACCTGAACTCGGCGTTTGAGTTCGACTCTTCGGATCCAACTCTACGCTACTGCGCTTACCACTTTGTGGTTGTTCCGCAGTGGTTCATAGACCTCTCCGCTTACCCACAACTTATGAAGCAATACAGCCAACTTCCGAGCCACGGCAATCACGGCTCGTTTCTTGGCATTCTTTCCTCCTCGCTCCGCTAGCTTCAGTCCCCAGCGCCGTAGATCGCTGTCCTCTCCAAATGGCCCGAGAATGTAGTGCGCGCCTTGCACCATCAGTGTCCTTAAATACCGGTCTCCTTCCTTGCTGATGTGCATCTGTGGCTCGCTCATACCAGAGTTTCTGCGCCCAGGGCGTAACCCGAGAAAACATCCCGCATCCCGGCTTCGGCGAAGTCGATGCGGATCGTCCAGGGTCAGGACGTAGGTCAACGCGATCAGTGTTCCTACTCCCTTCACTTGTTTGAGCAGAGCAACCTCGGGATACACTTCCTTGGCGATTTGCTCGATGCGCCGATGGTATTCCGCGATGCGCTCGTTCAACGATTCGATTCCCTGCAACAGCGGATCCAAGGCGTCCCGCAATGCTGCGCTCAGTCCACCGGCCAGGGCCCGACCCACTTGCCCTGTGCCACACTTCCGCAGTCGCTCACCATAAGATTTCGCCAACCCACGTGCTGTATTCACAAGCGCCGTGCGCGCGCTGACCAGCCCCGCTCGGGCACGGATCACCGTTAGATGGATTTGCGCTTTCGCACTGCGATGGCGCACTGGGCCCAATAAGTCTGGATCGATTCTTGCTAGCCGTGCCAGCGTCCGTGCGTCGAACTGATCATCTTTTCGGCTACTCTCGCCGCCCAGTCGCACGTTGCGCGCATGAGCCACGATCACTTCGTGGCCCAACCGGGTCAACTGCCGGCTTACCCAGGGGGAATGGGTCCCGGTTTCCAGCGCGATTCGACTGCGCGAGATCCTGCTGAAGACTTGCTGGATTCCCTTCGGCGGCGTCGGCAGGCTATGCTCCAGGATCACGTTACCGGCCTCGTCCAAGAGGCAGTAATGGCTGGTTCGGTCCCCCAGATCCAGACCGATGGTCAGCTTGGGCTCCTCGAAAATCTCGTTGCCACGCTTCGCCACAGTGCTAATCTTCTTCACAGCCGGTCTCCTTTCTCTTGTGCTTCGAGCACGTCGATTATTGGGAGCGTATCGCATCCCGTGGAGACCGGCCTTCTCATCCCATCTGAGTAACGCATTTACCGGAGAAGTCGAATCGAATCTAGAATTAGGTTGGCAGATGTCCTGTAATCCGACAATCGCGGGGGGCACGACGCAAGGAAGGTGTTCACAATTGCACAGACTCCCGCATGCGTCGCCGCTAGCATGGCCCCGGGCTGTGACGGTAATGAATTTGACGATGGCCAGCGACTCTTGCAAGAAGTAACGCTGATTATACATTCTCAAATAGGTCCCCTTCACTAGCACTTCGGGAGGTCATGCGGAGCAATTGCGAGTTCACGCAGATGGTTTCCCAAAATCTATACCTTAAGGAGAGCGTAAAATGTCATTCCTGGCCTGGATTGTGTTGGGTTTGGTAGCGGGTTTCATCGGCAGCAAGATCGTGAACAGCAGAGGAGAAGGCATTGTCCTCGATGTCGTCCTGGGAATTGTTGGTGCGGTAGTCGGCGGATGGCTTTTCAGCACCTTCGGCGCGTCACGCGTGACGGGCCTAAACCTCTACAGCCTGTTTGTCGCCGTGATTGGCGCAGTAGTGGTCCTGGTCGCCTATCATGCGATTCGTCGTGCTGTTTGATCCGCGCAGAATAGACCGTCCATTCCATGAGTCTGGAAGTTCCTGGGAACTCTGAGTGGGGACAACGGTTGCGGCCGCAACAATAAAGCAGCCAGCAACAATGCGCATGGCGACCCGTTGTAGATTTTTGCCGACCACCCAGCAATAAGCTCGATATTGCCCGATAAATGCGGTTATGGGTGGGCCGCAGGCTCATGCGAAACTCGAAAGTTTTGCTTCAAAATGGAGCTTCAAATTGAGGAGGAGTAACAGGACGATCGGTAGGAATTTGCTCCATTTGAGCCTCCCGGGAAGCGACTCTGCACAAAGATACGGCGGCGACGCCCCCCCGTTGCGGTCTGAGCTGTTCAGCGTCGATCAGATGCAGCAGCATGGCAAGACCCTGGCGGGCTCACACAAGGTGAGCCCTGGAGGCGCTCCGGACCGACTTCTGGCACGGCTGGCTGAAAATCAAGGTGTTCTGCTCGGAGTCCGCGGCTTGCTGACGGCGGCGGTTAAGACGAACCGCCGCATCACGCCGGCCGGGGAATGGCTCCTCGACAACTTCTACCTGATCGAAGAGCAGATTCGCACGGCTGAGAAACACCTGCCGAAGGCGTACAGCCGGGAACTGCCACGCTTACTGAACGGCCCTTCGGCCGGTCTTCCGCGTGTGTATGACATCGCGCTGGAAACGATCTCGCACGGCGATGGGCGAGTGGATCCGGAGAGTCTCAGCAGCTTTGTAGCGGCCTACCAGACGGTCACCGCCCTCAACTTAGGCGAGCTGTGGGCACTTCCCATCATGTTGCGTCTCGCACTGATCGAAAATCTTCGGCGTGTTGGAGCCCGGATTACCGCCGACAGGATCGGCCGAAACCGCGCCGATTATTGGGCGGACCAGATAACGGAGACCGCCGAAAAGGACCCGAAGAGCCTGATTCTGGTGATCGCCGACATGGCGCGGTCGAGCCCGCCAATGGTTGGCTCGTTCGTTGCGGAATTTGCGCGCCGGTTGCAGGGGCAAGGCCCCGCCTTGGCCTTACCGCTCACTTGGATTGAGCAGAGACTTTCCGAATCTGGGCGGACGATCAAGCAGTTGGTGCAGTCGGAGAACCAGCAGCAAGCTGCGGATCAGGTCTCGATGAGCAACAGCATCGGCAGCCTCCGTCTCCTGGGCGCGATGGACTGGCGCGAGTTTGTCGAGACCTTGAGCGCCGTCGAACAGGTCCTTCGTGAGGACCAAGGCGGAGTCTACGGCAAGATGGACTTCTCGACGCGTGACCGTTACCGCCACACGGTGGAGAAGATCGCCAAGAGCAGCCGGCGATCCGAGCCCGAGGTGGCGCGCGAAGGGATCCAACTTGCGCGGGAAGGCTCGGCCAGGAAGGGCAGCGATGATCGTGCGGCGCATGTCGGCTTCTACCTGATCGACAAGGGATTGGAGCAACTTGAGCGCAAAGTGGAGATGCGCTTATCTGTCCCTGAAGCGTTTCGGAAGGTGAGCCGCGAATTTCCTTTGCTGCTGTACATAGGCACGATCACGCTAATTACAATGATCGTCGCCGGAACCTTGGTGGCGAAGGCGCATGCCAGTGCCTTTCATGGTTGGGCGCTCGGTCTGTTCGGCATCCTCTCGCTTGTGTGCGCAAGTCAGCTGGCCGTAGCCCTGGTCAACTGGCTGGCGACGCTGCTGGCGACTCCGCATCCGCTCCCTCGCATGGACTTCTCCAAGGGGATTCCGCCGGAGCACCGCGCTCTGGTGGTGGTCCCCACAATCCTCGTGAGCGCTCAAAACGTCGAGGACCTGATCGAGGCGCAGGAGGTCCGATTCCTGGCCAATCGGGACGACAACCTGCACTTCGGCCTGCTGACTGATTTTCGCGACGCGCACGAGGAAACACTACCGGAGGATGAACCGCTGTTGCGGCTGGCTCAGAAAAAAATCGAAGGATTAAATCAGAAGTACAAGAGTGCGAAGGACGACATGTTCTTTCTCCTCCACCGTCCGCGCAAATGGAACCCGCGGGAGCGAATATGGATGGGTTACGAGCGGAAGCGAGGGAAGCTTGCGGAATTGAATTCATTCTTGCGCGGCGGTTCAAGGGATCGCTTCTCGCTCGTTGTTGGCGACACGGCAATCCTCGCCAACGTAAAGTATGTCATTTCCCTGGACATGGATACGCAGTTGCCGCGCGATTCGGCACGGCAGCTAGTGGGAGCTATGGCGCACCCTCTGAATCGTGCGCGGTACGACGAAGACAAGCAGCGGGTCTGCGACGGGTACGGCATCCTTCAGCCCGAGATCGGCGCGAGCCTGTCCGGAGCGAACCAGTCGAGATATGCACGCCTGTTCGGAAGTGAACCAGGCATCGATCCGTATACTCGCGTTGTCTCCGACGTTTACCAGGATCTATTCGGCGAGGGTTCGTTCATTGGCAAGGGGATTTATGATGTCGATGCGTTCGAGAGGGCGCTGAAGGGGCGTCTCCCCGAGAACCGGGTACTCAGCCACGATCTTCTGGAAGGATGCTACGCGCGGTCGGGGCTGCTAAGCGATGTGCGGTTGTACGAGGAATATCCGTCTCACTATAGCGCGGACGTGAGCCGCCGCCGCCGTTGGATTCGTGGCGATTGGCAGCTTGTGCCGTGGCTGCTGCCGCGGGTCCCTGGCTTTAGCGGGCGTCGCCAGAAGAATCCGCTTTCCGCGCTCTCGCTATGGAAGCTCTTTGATAATCTTCGGCGCAGTCTGATGCCCTCGGCCTTGACGCTGCTGTTGCTGCTGGGCTGGACGGCTTTGTCACCGCTGTGGTTTTGGACCCTGTCGGTGATCGGAGTCATCCTGATTCCTTATGTGGTTGCCTGCGTCCTGGATCTGCTACAAAAGCCAAGCGATGTACTCTTGAGTCAACACCTTGCTGCCACAGTGGGCTGCGCATCCGAACACTTCGCGCAGGCTGCATTTACGCTCGCGTGCCTCCCTTACGAAGCATTCTTCAGCCTGGATGCGATTATGCGCACCGCCGGGCGGATGCTGGTCACGCACAGGCGGCTTCTCGAATGGATTCCGTCGGGCGACCGGAATGGTAATAGCCGCACGGACCTCGCCGGCTTTTGCCGGACCATGTGGATTGCCCCCGCTGTTGCTGCTGCCGCCGTGATCCATCTAATGCTCTCGAGGCCAGCCGCATTGGGGATGGCTGGGCCCATACTGGGACTCTGGTTTGCTTCGCCCGTTATCGCGTGGTGGATCAGCCGGCCGCTTGCTCGCCGCGCCGCGCGGCTAACGGCCGGCCAGACCGTCTTTCTCCGGAAGCTTTCCCGGAAGACTTGGAGGTACTTCGAGACATTCGTCGGCCCGGAGGATCATTGGCTGCCGCCCGACAATTACCAGGAGCATCCCGTCGCCAGGCTCGGTCATCGCACCTCACCGACCAACATGGGACTTGCGCTACTCGCGAACTTGTCGGCGTGCGACTTCGGTTACATTTCGGCCGGACAACTCATCGAGCGCACGGCGAATGCGCTTCACACGATGGAAATGTTGGAACGCCACCGAGGCCACTTCTACAACTGGTACGACACACAGTCCTTGAAACCGCTGTTGCCTATGTACATTTCGACCGTAGATAGCGGGAACCTGGTGGGTCACCTGCTGACACTGCGACCGGGGCTGCTCGCGATTCCCGATCAGAAGATCCTGGGTGCACGATTATTTGAGGGTCTCAATGACACGTTAAGTGTCCTCGTGGACGCGGCCAGAGAAGCCGACCCAGTCCAACTTACTCGACTCCAGAAGGATTTGGAATCCGCATGCGAGTCCCCGCCAGCCTCACCCGCGGAGGCGCGGCGCAGCCTCGACCGGCTGGCTGGGTCCGCCGCGGAATTTGCCAGCAGCCTCACCGCCGATCCTGAGAGCGAGGCGAAGTGGTGGGCATGTGCGTTCGCTCGCCAGTGCCAGGACGCCCTGGATGAGCTGACGTTTCTCGCTCCAGATGCGGTTGAAGAGATCCCGACGTTGCGCCAATTGGCTAGTCTCGCGGGGGACCTCCTGCATAGCCACCGCGCCTCGTCAAGAATTGCTGCCATCGAAAATCTCGCGCGCAAATGCGGCGAATTCGCCCGTGTGGACTATGACTTCCTGTTCGACGACGCTCGCCATCTACTCACCATCGGGTACAACGCCGGGGAACACCGGCAGGACCCGAGTTACTACGATCTGCTCGCTTCGGAAGCAAGATTATGCAGTTTTGTAGCAATTGCACAAGGACAACTGCCGCAGGAGAGCTGGTTTGCCCTGGGCCGCCTCCTCACCACGGCAGGTGGAGATCCGATTCTCCTTTCCTGGAGCGGTTCGATGTTCGAATACCTCATGCCGCTTATCGTGATGCCGACATACGAGAACACGCTGCTCCATCAGACGTACCGGGCCGCTGTGGCCAGACAGGTCGAGTATGGGACAAAGCGCGGCGTGCCTTGGGGTATTTCGGAATCCAGTTACAATTCCATCGACGCTCGTCTCAACTATCAGTACCGCGCGTTCGGCGTACCTGGCATGGGCCTCAAACGCGGGCTCGCGGACGATCTGGTCATTGCGCCGTATGCCTCGGCGTTGGCGCTGATGGTAGCACCCGAGGAGGCCTGCCTGAATCTTCAGGAACTCGCCGCGGACAGCTTTGAGGGGAAATACGGCTTGTATGAAGCTATAGACTATACTCCTTCGCGTGTGCCCCGCGGGCAATCGAACGTCGTGGTTCGGTCTTTCATGGCGCATCACCAGGGCATGAGCCTTCTGTCGTTGGCCTACCTGCTTCTTGATCGTCCCATGCAAAAGCGATTCGAGTCGGATCCGATGTTCCAGGCGTCCGCGCTATTGCTCCAGGAGCGGGTGCCAAAGGCCATGGCATTTTATTCGCACCTGGCCGAACTATCCGACGTACGTGCTGCTTCCAACGGTCCGGAAGCGCCAGTACGCATTTTCACCAGTCCTGACACGCCGATGCCGGAACTGCAGTTGTTGTCGAACGGCAGATATCATGTCATGGTCACAAACGCCGGTGGCGGCTACAGTCGCTGGAAGAATATTGCGGTGACGCGCTGGCGCGAAGACGGTACCTGCGACAACTGGGGCACATTCTGCTATATCCGTGCCGTCGCGAGCGGCAAGTTCTGGTCAGCCGCATTTCAGCCGGCGCTCCAAGCATCGGACAGCTACGAAGCGATCTTCTCCGAGGGGCGGGTGGAGTTCCGTCGCCGCGACCACGAGTTCGAAACCTATACAGAGATAGCCGTTTCGCCAGAAGATGACGTCGAAGTTCGCCGCATCAGCATCACTAACTGCTCTCGAGTGCGCAGAGCTATCGATGTCACAAGTTACGCGGAGGTCGTTCTCGAATCGCCTGCGGCGGATGCCCTTCACCCGGCCTTTGGTAATCTGTTCGTTCAGACTGAGCTCATCCGCGAGAAGCGGACGATTCTCTGCACTCGCCGACCCCGCTCTCGTGAAGAGCAGCCGCCATGGATGTTCCATTTAATGGCCGTTCATGGGGGGGAGATCGGAGAAATCTCCTATGAAACTGACAGGATGCGGTTCATCGGACGAGGACACACTATCGCCGATCCACAAGCGATGGCCGATGCAGCGCCGCTCTCGGGCCGCGAGGGGTCAGTGCTGGATCCGATCGTCGCCATCCGTCATCAAATAGCGCTCGATCCGGAAGAAAAGGTGACGATCGACATCGTGTCCGGCATTGGCGAAACGCGGGACGCCTGTTTGGGCCTTGTAGAAAAGTACCAGGATCGGCGTCTCGCGGATCGCGTGTTCGATCTCGCGTGGACACATAGCCAGGTGTTCTTGCGACAGATAAATGCCACAGAGGCCGACGCGCAGCTCTATGCACACCTGGCTGGCTCTATTGTGTACGCCAACTCCTCGCTCCGCGCTGACGCGAGCGTCCTCACAAAGAACCGCCGTGGGCAGTCCGATCTCTGGGGCTACTCCATTTCCGGCGACTTGCCAATCGTGCTGCTCGAGATCGGAGATCCCGCCAACATCGACCTCGTTCGCCAACTCATCCAGGCCCACAGTTACTGGCGCCTGAAAGGACTGGTGGTGGACCTGGTGATCTGGAACGAAGATCACTCCGGCTACCGGCAGACTCTGCAAGACCAGATCATAGGATTGATTTCCGCAGGGCTTGAAGCCAACTTGAAAGATCAACCGGGCAGCATCTTTGTGAGACCGGGGGACCAGATATCGAGCGAGGACCGCATTCTGTTCCACTCGGTCGCCCGTGCCATCCTCAGTGACAGCCGCGGAACGCTGGTGGATCAGATGCAGCGCCGCAGCACCGGAGCAGTAACCGTTCCGGAACTTCCGCTGGCCCGAACCCACCAACCCGAGCCCGCAGAAGTAGCCGCCTCACCTCGCGACGATCTGATTTTCTTCAACGGAGTGGGCGGATTCACCCCTGACGGGCGCGAGTACATCATTACGACCACCGAGCGGAAAATGACTCCGGCGCCATGGGTGAATGTACTGGCGAACCCGCGCTTCGGAACCGTAATTTCAGAGAGCGGTCTTGCCTGCACCTGGAGTGAAAATGCCCACGAGTTCCGCCTCACTCCCTGGTGCAACGATCCCGTGAGCGATTCGTGCGGAGAGGCGTTCTATATCCGTGATGAAGATAGCGGCCACTTCTGGTCACCTACGCCGATGCCCAGACCCGGCGCGACACCTTATACCAGCCGGCACGGATTCGGCTACAGCGTCTTCGAGCACACAGAAGGCGGCATCCGCTCCGAAGTGTGGGTTTACGTGGCCGTCGACGCGGCAATCAAGTTTACGGTATTGAAAGTGCGAAATGAGTCGGGTCGATCACGCCGGCTCTCCGCCACCGGATACGTGGAATGGGTTCTTGGCGACCTGCGGCCGAAAACCGGGTTGCACGTGATAACCGAAATTGACCCGAACGGCGGCGCACTGTTCGCGCGGAACCCCTACAATACGGAGTTCGCCGACCGGGTTGCCTTCTTCAACGTGGACGATCGAAGCCGCACCATGAGCGGCGATCGGACTGAGTTCCTTGGCCGCAACGGCACGCTTCGGAGTGCGGCTGCAATGTCTCGATCCCGGCTGTCCGGGAGAGCGGGGGCTGCTTTGGACCCCTGTGCCGCGATACAGGTTCCGTTCGAACTGGCGGACGGGCAAGAGCGTGAGATCATCTTCACTCTCGGCGTAGGCCGTGGCGAAAATGACGCTCACAACCTGGTGGATCGTTTCCGCGGATCTACTGCCGCCCGTGACGCGCTCGAAGCAGTATGGCAGTACTGGAAGCGCACGCTTGGCGCGGTGCAAGTGGAAACGCCCGACCAGTCCCTCAACGTCCTGGCTAACGGCTGGCTCCTTTACCAAACTCTCGCGTGCCGTTTTTGGGGGCGGAGCGCTTTCTACCAGCCGGGGGGCGCCTTCGGTTTCCGCGACCAGTTGCAGGACGCAATGGCGCTTATCCATGCCGAGCCGCATCTTCTTCGTGAGCACCTGCTCCTCTGCGCGTCCCGTCAGTATCGCGATGGCGATGTACAGCATTGGTGGCATCCCCCATCGGGCCGAGGCGTGCGCACGCACTGTTCGGATGATTACCTATGGCTGCCCCTGGCGACGTGCCGGTACGTTCTCAGCACGGGGGATACCGGGGTATTGGACGAACCGATCCACTTCCTCGATGGCCGGCAGGTTAACGCGGAAGAGGACTCGTATTACGATCTGCCCAGCCGGTCTGAAGAGACGGCCAGTTTGTACGAACACTGTATGCGAGCCATCCTGAGGGGCCTGCGCTTTGGTGAACACGGCCTGCCCCTCATCGGTTCCGGTGACTGGAACGATGGGATGAACCTTGTCGGGCAACACGGTAAAGGAGAAAGCGTCTGGTTGGGGTTCTTCCTCTATGACGTGCTTCTGCGATTCGCTGAGGTTGCCTGCGCGCATGGCGACGTGCCGTTTGCCGAACGCTGCCGCCGCGAGGCGGCTCAGGTACGTCAGAACATCGAGCTGAACGGCTGGGATGGCGCGTGGTACCGCCGCGCCTACTTCGACGACGGCTCACCGCTTGGATCTGCGAGTAACCCCGAATGCCAGATCGATTCGATTGCGCAAAGTTGGTCCGTTCTATCCGGAGCGGGTGATGCCGAGCGCACGCGCATGGCGATGCGGGCGGTGGATCAGCACCTGGTTCGCCGCGACTGGCGGTTAATCCAACTCCTCGATCCCCCGTTTGATAAATCGGAGTTAAATCCCGGTTACATTAAGGGCTACCTTCCGGGCGTGCGAGAGAATGGCGGGCAATACACTCATGGGGCCATCTGGGCGGCCATGGCGTTCGCCCAATTGGGAGATAACCAGCGAGCCTGGGAACTATTCGCACTGATCAACCCGGTGAACCACGCAGAATCAGCGGAAACTATTGCCACCTACAAAGTGGAACCGTACGTCGTGGTAGCTGATGTGTATGCACTGTCGCCGCACATTGGCCATGGTGGATGGACATGGTACACCGGGTCGGCCGGATGGATGTACCGGCTTATTTTGGAATCGCTCTTGGGGCTGAGACTGGACGTGGACAAACTGCACTTTGCTCCGTGCCTTCCTGACAATTGGAAAGAGTTTAAGGTGCATTACCGATATCGTGAAACTGTATATCACATCGCTATCGTGCAGGTGCCAGCAGGGCATGGCCAGACGAGTATTGCGGTTGATGGCGTCACGCGGCAAGGTAACTTCATTCAACTGGTTGACGACCGGCAGGAGCACTCGGTCGAGCTGAGACTAAACACTCCCGATGCCGGCGCTGAGGGATAGCTCAACTTCATAGACAAGCTAGCAGACCAAAACCATGATTGAATACGTTGGACCTATCGAAACCCGGTAGTCCGAAAAAGTCACTACTAAATTCTTAAGGATTTTTCCGAGCGTGGCTGGGGAAAATTCTGGGGAGCAGACTGGTGGTGCTCAGATGAGCAAGGCGAAAGCGTAAACGCTCCGGGTTAGAAGTCCGCGTCATTATGGCGCTGTGTGCGGTGTGAGATTCTCCTCAATGTCCATTCCAGATGACTACCTCAAGCAGCTCGATGTCTGTTCCAGATGACTACCTCAAGCTCGTACCGGCTCTTCGACCCTACTTCCACCAGATAACGGGAGTCGTGTGGGCTGCATCGTGGAGACGGGATGTCCGAAAGGGGATATTCCATGACTCGCTGTCCACTATCTAGGCAGTTGGCACAGAGAACGTTTCGTTCCAGAAGCCAGTAAGCTTTGTCATGTGGCCTGTGACCCGCAGCGATTGCCTGGGCAACCTGCTCCGCGCTGTTCAGCCACCCGCTCAGTTCCTCGGTTCCGTCCCCGCGGACAATTCTGACCTGATATTCACTACCGTGGTTGTGCGCCATTTGTTTTCTCCCTAGCGCTACCCAGCGTTGTGCTTTGTTCATCTTCGACACTACAGGCGATTAATTGTCGCGGAATCGCGCCCACGAAAAATGTTCACTTTTGCACACAATTGTTAAAAACCGCTGGTGGACCCAATGAAACCTGACGCTTGGCTAATTATTTACGGACTCTCAATCGGAGGGCCGACCGCAGGGTTTATTCTGTTTAGTTTTATTCGTCAGTTAAACACATCGCTACTTCACATGTTGCCGACGCCAGGCGCCTGGGGATATAGTGACCGCCCTGGAGTTACACATGGACTTCCACAAGACCTGGCAAGAGCAGTGCGCGGCAACCCGCACGATTCGTGAGCGGTTCGGTGTTAAGAGCGCACTAGATTATCTCGTCGGCGAGAAGCTGCTGAACTTCGCTAGGGAAGCGGACCGGAGCCCCGAGTTTGCTGCCGAACTCCCACGCTTTCAAGCAGCAGTATGAGATGTCTTCAACCCCACTTAACTCACCGGCTGTCTGGCCAGTCTGAAACCTTCCGCGAGAAAGAAACTCCAGAAACTCCTTTACGTTTCTTCGTAAGCGGTTGAGACTTTTCTCCGCGCAGAGAGCCACTTGTCTGGAAGCAGCTCTTCGAGTTGACTGCTGGGATGGGTGCTGATGCGTTCGAAAATGTCGCGCAAGTAGGCGAATGGATCGATGCCGAGTCTTTTGCACGTGGTGATGAGGCTAGTCAGCACCGCCGCCGTCAGCCCGCCGTTGTCGCTCCCATAGAACATCCAGTTTCTCCGACCTACCGCGATTCCACGCAGACTTCGCTCGGCACCGTTGTTGTCGATCGCCAAGTCGCCGTCTTCGCAGTAGCACCTCAACGCTTTCCAGTTCAACAACGTGTAAGCGATGGCTTGCCCCTCCGGGCTCTTCGGCAGCACGTTGGGCCGTTCGCGCTCCAGATATGCCTTGATATTTCGGGGCGGGCCAGACGGATTTCTAGTGTGCGGTAATCCGACTATACACTCAAGCTTTCTTGCTGGGGGGCGCGCAACCAACGTGGCTGCTGCCCCCGTCTCCGGCGCTAGACAAGCGCATCTCGTCCCCGCTACACCACGCCGCGGCGGGACCGGCAACAGAGACGCAGGACGTTGGCCCAACCGGCAGGGGGCTCGGCTCCCTGTCTGATGGCCGTAATGATCGTTGATTTGCTTTAACCCGTCCAGCTCAAGGAATAGTTGACAGGGTGATCTCTTTGTGAAGAACGTCCACAAAGTGCTGATGGCACGGACTTGATAACGCACAAAATGAGCGGCTCATAGAATATTCTGCGGGACGCTCATTTGAGTTTGTGGATTCGGTCCTACGGGACCATTCAGGCCTTACCAGGATTAGGGTTTTCTCTCCGGGCTAGGTGCACTCTGATGCGAAGGTTCGGACCTTGGCGCGGCTGCGGGCTTCGCCGCAGACTGATGTTGTGTGGCAGGCTTCGGCGCGCTTTCCGCGCGAGGAGCCGCCTGATGTGACGGTTGTGAGCTAGTGTTTGTGCGAACGGGTTTAGCCGCCGGTTGCGCTGCGGCGGTCTTTGCATGTGACGGAGCGGGCTGTGCCGCTCTCTGAGTGGCTGCCTTGTTCTCACTCGTGCGAGTTGCAGCGGCTTTATTCTCGGCTGTCTTATTCTCACTCGTGCGAGTTGCAGCCGCCTTATTCGCAGCGGCCTTGTTCTCACTCGTGCGAGTTGCAGCGGCTTTATTCTCGGCTGTCTTATTCTCACTCGTGCGAGTTGCAGCCGCCTTATTCGCAGCGGCCTTGTTCTCACTCGTGCGAGTTGCAGCGGCTTTATTCTCGGCTGTCTTATTCTCACTCGTGCGAGTTGCGGCGGCTTTATTCTCGGCTGTCTTATTCTCACTCGTGCGAGTTGCGGCGGCTTTATTCTCGGCTGTCTTATTCTCACTCGTGCGAGTTGCGGCGACTTTATTCGCAGCCGCCTTGTTCTCGCTCGTGCGCGTTGCAGCTGCCCTGTTCGCGGCTGCCTTGTTCTCGCTCGTGCGCGTTGCAGCTGCCCTGTTCGTGGCTGCCTTGTTCTCGCTCGTGCGCGTTGCAGCTGCCCTGTTCGCGGCTGCCTTGTTCTCGCTCGTGCGCGTTGCAGCTGCCCTGTTCGCGGCTGCCTTGTTCTCGCTCGTGCGCGTCGCGGCTGCCTTGTTCGCGGCTGCCTTGTTCTCGCTCGTGCGCGTCGCGGCTGCCTTGTTTTCGGCAGACTTGTTCTCAGCTGACTTCTTCTCCGCCGCCTTGTTCTCGCTCGTGCGCGTTGCGGCTGCCTTGTTCGCGGCTGCTTTGTTCCCAGCCACACCACCCTTGGTTGCCACAACACCCTTGCCGGTAAACTCTCCCGGTTTGGAGGTTGCAGCGATTGGCGGCTTGCCATGATTCACGGATGCCAACAGTTCGTGGTTCCCGCCGGCGGCCTTTTGATGTCCTGTTTGTGCGGCCGTTGCCGGAATATGACGCTCATGAGCCGCGGTCTCTTCTGCCGCGCTCGCTCGAGCGGTTGTTCCTCCGGTTCCGCCGTTGTAGCTGACGTTGTTTCCCGCCCTTTCGTTGCGTACGGGCTTATCGTAAGTGTTGTGAAAGTTCCGCTCATCTACGTTATTCACGGACCTGTTGTAGCTGAACTGGTTGTTTCTCCAGTATCCGCCTTCGTAGCCGGAACCACCGTAACCATAGCCATAGTTAACGCCGCCATAAAAGCCGACGGTGGGGCCCCAGTAGCCGTCGTTCCAAGCATAGGCATCGCCACCCCAACCCCAGTAACCTGGAGTCCATAGCAAGCCAATGGCAGGTGGCTCGACCCATGTGCCGGGCACCCAGAAATAGCCGTCCGGGCCGTAAGCCCAGTAACCGGGCGTCCACAGATAACCTTCCTGAGGACAAATAGGTTGCGAGTACACCACCAATTCTGGTGGAGCAACCGAGATAGAGACGCCGAACTGCGCGAACAAAGTGGCCGGTATGGCCAGGATCACAAAAAGGAAAAGCAGATAACGAACGGGGCTGTGAATACGCATCATTATTATTACCTTGCCAGATCATCCTTCGCTTGCCCGATGTTGCTGCACTTCTGCGGGTTGCGCGGATTGAACGGCTACATCACGCACTTAAAGTGCCACATGCGGATTCCTGAAGCTGTCCCATATGGCGCACTTCTTGCAAATCCCTGAAAAGATCTGTCTGCACTGGAATCTGCCGCGTTGGGTGGACCGTTCCGCCATTATTGTGCGGAGGAAATGCGGCTTGAGGCGAATGAGCTTTTACGTGGTACAGATCTGCCGGATGTGGCTCGTAACCAATGACTTGAAACCCATGATCTTTTGGCGTTTGATTACGATCAGAATGCGCCTTCTCGCTTCGCCTGCTTTTCTCACCCCCCGCCAATAACGTACCTGTTTATACGATGGAAAATAGGAAGCGTCGCAATCTACCTGGCGCTGACATGGGTGACCAACAGCAATCCCAGAGATCAATAGCGCTGGTCCCAACTCTGAGGTGCCACCCCAAGAGGGGGGAACCCAACGGAGTGCTATCTACGGCTGCAACGACGCGACCAATATCACATTGTGTTCCTTTCTGTACAGAAACGCTTCTTTCTGGTGACTAACATCTGGGCTGGGATCATCCGCTCCTGATCCGAAGTGGACAGAAGAGAAATGGTCCCTGCGAAAGCGAGGAAGTGTGCCCACCCAGTTTGTTCGTGGGCGACGTCGTCGGGCAAGTACCACAGCGTCGAGTGCGCGGCGATGGAAAGGACGCGGGGCATCGATTGTTCGTGCGGATACACCGGATGCAAAGGCAACACGCAATCCATCGCTTCATCACCGTTAGAGATTCCATCTCGAATTCAGTAAAGGAGAAAGACACATGAAAATGCTCAGATTGTCAGTAACCATGCTGACGCTGCTCGCTGTCGGGACCCTGGCCGGATGCTCCGGGACGCCTAGGAAATCACCTGATGTTTCTGACAGTCTTCGGAAATCGCTCGATCAAGCAGGCTTCAAAGACGTTTCCGTCAGTCAGGATCGCGACAAGGGCATCGTGACCCTCGGTGGACAAGTCGCCAGTGAGAACGACAAGTCCCAAGCAGAATCCATTGCAAAGTCCATCGCGGGCGCCCAGGTTGTCGCGGATCAGATTGCCGTGATTCCTGTGGGCGCAGAAAAAGAAGCCAAGGCCGTGAACTCCGATCTGGATGCCGGCATCGAGAAGAATCTGGATGCTGCGCTGATCCGGAACAGGATGCACGACAGCGTGAAATACGAAGTGAAGAACGGCGTGGTCACGCTGACCGGAGAAGTGAACTCGCAGTCCAAGCGCGACCGTGCGGAGAAGGTGGCAACTGGAGTGCCGAACGTGAAGCAGGTCGTGAATGATCTGCAGGTTAAAAATCAAAAGGCTACTTCATCACAGTAAAGGATGCGAGTCTCGCTGCCACTACAGGGCTGTGCATTTAAGAATCTGGCGGGAGCACTGCATATTGAGGCTGTCGGACCTGCGTTCATCAATCGGCCGGGGAGTCAAAAATGACCGGTCAGTATTTTCGATCTCCAGCCAACGACGCATCTACGCGCGGAAAACGTATGTCCGATCAGGTTACGAATAAGAGTGCGGCTGCCGACCAAAGTCAGGTGGGCTTGGTAGAAATGGCGCTGCCGTCTTCGACCGCACCATCCGATATGCTGCTTCGCAGAATCTCGACTCTGCTCTTCATATTGGTGGCGGGCTTGCTGACGGTGTTCGGCTACTACGCCAGCTCGATTTGCATCACGGTTATCCTGGCGGCGTTTCTCGCGATCCTGTTCGACCCTGTCGTAGTCAAACTGGAGAAACTGCATCTGCCGCGCGGTGTGGCTGCGGCGGTCGTTGTGCTCGCAGGCATGGGGTTAATCAGTCTGCTGGGTCACGCGCTCTACGGAAGAGCGGTCACCTTTGCAGAAGAACTTCCTGTGTATACCGCGAAGATTCAGCAAGCCATTGAGCCAATTAGCCGGAAGATTGAAAAAGTTCAGCAAAGTGCCGGGAGCCTTACGAACGACGTGCAGCCCATCAAGAAAGTCCCCGAGGTTCGCTTGCAGGAGCCGCCAAGTTGGCCTGCTTATCTGGTGCGCGGAGCGGGATCTGTGTGGGGAGTGCTGATTATTGCCGGCGTGGTTCCGTTTCTAACGTTTTTCATGCTGTGCAGCAAGGAACAAATGGCCACCCGGATGAACGCCCTCTTCAGTTCGAGGATAGACACGGCTCGATTCGTCACGAGCCTGAGCCAGATGATTCGCGGCTTTGTTGCCGGCAACCTTATCGTTGGCTCCGTGATGGCCGTGGCGACCACGCTGATGTTGTGGGGTATTGGCATGAAAGGCGCCATACCCCTCGGAATCGCCAGCGGGCTCTTGAATCTGGTGCCGTTCCTCGGACTGATCTTTTCGCTTGCGCTTCCTCTTGCTGCGGCCCTTCTTCAGTTCAACACACCAGGACCATTTATCGTGATCACTCTGACCATCCTTCTCCTGCATGTCGTGTCCGCCAATCTTCTTATCCCAAAATTTATTGCTACTCGCGTGAGTATCGGGCCGGTGGCGGCAACGGTTGGGATTCTCTTCTGGGGCTGGTTGTGGGGCGTGATGGGCTTGCTGCTGGCTGTGCCGCTTACAGCGCTCGTCAAGCTGGTCGCGGATTTGCATCCGTCCTTATGTCATTTATCCAACATGCTGGCGCTGACGCCGCGCCCGACGCCACGTTGGGTGCGATATGGCGAGACGATTGTGGGGCGGGCGATTCCTTACCTGGGTGGTCGTCCTGGAATGAAACCCGGAGGGAGCGTGTAACCGGCTGGACCGGCTAGTTCCTCGTGGTACCAAAGCTGTGCCACGATCCCGAGTTGCCTCGTTTCGGATCTACATTAATGATGCGCACGACGATTCCAGATATAGGAACCAAGCGGGCTTTAGAGATACGCTCAGACGATCTTATCTTTTGAGATTCGCCAAGCTCGAGGATCGAAACACTTCATTTACTTTGCCGAGAAGACTCTCCCGCGTGAACGGTTTTTCAAGAAAGACGCCATCCTCAACAAGTTCGCGGCTCTCTTCGTTGTGTTCCAGGTAGCCGGACATAAAGATTACCTTCATTTCAGGGAGAAGATTGCCAAGTCGCGTAGCTAGTTCCGTTCCGCGCATGTTTGGCATCACCACATCCGTCAGCAATGCGCTGATGCATTGGCCGCAACCTCTAGCGATCTGTAGCGCTTCAACTCCGTCTTTCGCGGCGAACACATGGTATCCAGCCGTTTTCAGGAAGTTACTGGCAAGTTCCCGGACTGCGGCATCATCTTCCACCACCATGATTGTGGGCGCCCCCGGCACAGGGGAGATCGGGACTCTTTCAGGCGCGACCAGAACACCCTTTTCAGAAACCTTGGGAAGATACACCTCAAAGCGGCTTCCTTTCCCCGGAGCGGATTCCACCCAAATGAAACCGCCACTTTGTTTAACAATTCCGTACACCGTCGCAAGCCCCAACCCCGTGCCTTTGCCCACCTCTTTCGTTGTGAAGAAAGGTTCAAAGATCCGCGCTTTTGTCTTTGCGTCCATTCCCTGTCCCGTATCCGTGGCGGAGAGCAAAACAAAGGGACCATGCTGCAGACCGGGACGCGTTTGCGCGTACTCTCCATCCACGGTCAGATTGCTGGTCTCGATCGTCAGTTTTCCACCCTTCGGCATGGCGTCGCAGGCGTTGACGGTCAAATTCAAAAGTACCTGCTCGATCTGTCCCGGGTCGGCCTTCACGCTTCCCAGTGCTGCACCCGGCAGAAAAACGAACTCAACATCTTCGCGAATCAGGCGTTCCAGCAGTTTGTCCATCTCCGTGACAAGAACGTTCAAGTCCAGCACTTTCGGCTGCAGTACTTGCCTCCTGCTGAAAGCTAGCAACTGCCGCGTCAGCGACGCTGCCCGGTCAGCGGCCTTGTGGATCTGTTCGCAGCTTTTGTAGGACGCTTCGGAGGCCTTCAACCAGTCCAGCATTAAGTCGCTGTGACCTTTGATGATGGTGAGTAGGTTGTTGAAATCGTGCGCGACTCCACCCGCCAGTCGGCCCAGCGCCTCCATCTTTTGCGATTGACGAAGCTGTTCCTCAAGTTGTTGTCTTTCGGAATCGTTCCTTTGCAGCGTCCGGCGCATCCGATCAAAAGCCAGTGTTACGTCGGCGACTTCACCCCCTCCTTGCACTTCCAATTGATAGTCGAAGTCGCCTTGCTCCAGCGCGTGTACACCTTGCACGAGTCTGCCGAGTGGCTTGGTGAACGTGTTGGAGATCAGGAAAGCCAGGAAACCGCCGGCCAGCACGGCAAAAAGGCCAACTCTTAGCAGAAGGCGATTGAGGCGTTGCAAAAATGCCATCGTCTCGGCGTCCGATCTAAGAACCATCAGGCTCGCCCCACCAGGCAAATCGGGTGTTAATTCTACCGAACTGGCGAAAAATCGCTCGCTTCCGAGGTACATCTGATCGGGCGTGATGCCGCCCTGCAATTGAGACGAGAGTTCCTCTTCCCGATAAGGATCGAGGGTACTCGCTACGGTGCGTCCTTTGTACCGAAATGCTACCTCGCTCGACAGAAGGCGGCCCAAATCGCGCACACCACGCTCATCGAGTTCCTGTCCCACAACAACCGTAGCTGATTGAGCACCTTTTACCGTGGCGGCAGGTCCAATCGGTTGGAGTTCCACTTGATACAGGTGGCCAGCGCTGAACCACCAGTCGGAACTGTGGTTCCTGGCCAAAGAAGAACGCAAGAGTGCTTCCACGCTTTGCGCCGAAAAGCCGGAATGCGTCGTGTGCAGCGCAACAACCTTGCCGCTAGGGTCGGCAAGCGCTATTAAGTCGCTACTCGACGTGTCCAAGGGATTATTGGTGGAGTCCGTGAATTCACTGGCGTCGCTATTCGACAGAAATGCGGAGGTGGCGAGAAGATCCGCCTTGCGGCTCATTACCATCTGGCGCTGATGTTGCAGTATCTCGAAGATCACCAGAGAGTTGTGAGCACTGGTCGTCAATTCCTGCCGCGCGCGTTCCTGAACCGTTTGGCGCACAACAAGCAGTGCAACCCAGGTAAGGCCGGCAATCACCAATACCATAGACAACAGAAACTTAGTCCGTAGCCGAAGGTTGGCGAGGATTTTATCCATATTCTTCTGAAGACTGCCACAGATTTGCATCTTGCCGAGGTTGGGTTCGGCAACCTTAAGATTGCCATTGCCCCCTGGAAGCGTAAATGGAACTCCCGTACTCTTGGCTAGCTCCTAGGTACTACCGCTAAGAATCCGGGAGGCTGGTGGCGCTAAAATCCGGTGTCAATTCTGGCCGCAGTTACGGTCCCCAGGAAGGACCAAATAGATCTAAAGGGAGCTGAGTTGGCCAGATTGCTGTTGGCGAGGATCAACGTTGCGTAAACTACACTGAGCGGGATTTCTTCCATTGCAACGGAGGCAGTTCTGAGTTGGCGACGCGGCGCAGATATGCCAGTGCATGCTCTGCCGCTCTGTCTTTTCCCTGTTCGATATCATCCACAGATTCGGAGGGTGCAATCCAGTTCTTTGCATTCACGTTGTACACAGATGCCTGCACTCCGAGCGCACTCTGCTCCGAGAATAATCGCAGGTGTTCGCCACCCACTTTGACTTCGGCCCAGACACCCTGATCCAACATCGAGGAGCTCCCGAAAAGCGTGATGTTGCCGTGCAGCTTAGGAATGCCCAGTTTATCGCGAAAGCTTTTTCTTTCGAAGGACAAGCCAACGGCCTAGCGACTCGATGCTCCATCCGCTGCGCGCTGGCAGCCGGTCTATTTCGCACACCCTGGGCATTTGGGGCTCAGGGTGGGGGTGGTTGGGTATGTTTAGCTGAAGAGTATTTTGTTGTTTTACAGCATACCGCCTGAGGACCGACTCGTCTGTACTGGATTGTACAGTTCGCAGCCTGTAGCCTGGCGCTGCCAGGCCGGATAAATGCTCATGTGGATTGAACGACAACTATCTGTTCGAAGTCCTTCTCCAACTCCAGAATGGAGCCTGCACTGGGCGCTAGGAGTTCATCGATAGGCGCACTCAACGGTTCCCTTGTCCTTGCCGATCCAGAGCATGAGACTTCGATCCTATTTCGAGAGAAGGATGAACCGGCGCATTCCCACATCCAGCGGACTTTGGGTATCCTGCAAATACGGTGATCGTTGCACTACACTACGCGTCCAGAACTTCAGTGTTTCCGGTGCTTTAATCGTTACCGAAGAAACCATCCCGGTGGGCACTCGGCTCGAGTTGCTCTTTTCGGTGCCGGAAGGTGAGATTCGAGTACTCGCCGTCGTCCGCTCCTTCACGCAGGGCAGGGGCATCGGCGTAGAGTACGTCGCTATGGAATCCGGAGCATTTGACTCAGTCCTCAAGCTGATGAACCGTCTGCTCGAGTGATCGACACTCGTCTCCACTGCATACCGGATTGCTGGTGGGAGGACCTTCGCTGGTGTCCCAGAGGGCGTGAGGGGTGCTGGAACAAAGGTACCAGCGGGTACGCAGCTGTTTCGGTACTGGCCCTCTATTCCTAGGGCGGCGTGCAAAATCTATGATCAACCCAATGTGGGATTGCTTGGTTATTGATCACGTCGATTCTTTCGTTGACCTACCTGGTAACGGCATACCTTCGCATTGCGAAATGGAATCCGACTGAGACCACAGAGGTTTAGGAGGCCGGGCCAAAATCATGCGAATCAAGAGGTACGAACCACTATGGGAACACTGCATTTCCGCAGGATCGAACGCCGTCGCACCTCACGAGTAGTGCTGTGTGTGGACCTCATTGTCCATGGGGAGACGGAGAGCAACGGGAAATTCAGAGTCGAGGCAAAGACAGTCTCCGTGAGCCGGCACGGGGGCATGATGGCGCTGGAGCCAGAGGTGACGATTGGGCAAAAGCTGATGTTGATGAACATGAACGCCGGACAGAAGGCGGAGTGCAAGGTAGTGGCGGCGAAGCCCGGCGGTGATGGCAAGAGAAATGTGGCGTTTGAGTTTATGTCGGCCGAGATCAATTTCTGGAGGATGTGCTTCCCGACGGGTGGAACGAAGCCCATCCGTCGAGCTGTGCAAGCGGCGTTTGGACCGCTTCCTGCGACACAGATGTCCGGTAAGGCGAGTAGCTAGGAGTTGGCCGTGTAGCCAGATCGTTCGCATTTGGGGGCGCTCACCGAGGCGCGCGGCTATGGAGGGGTTAAAACTTTCCCTCGACCTCAGATCGATCCTGACAAGGTCAGCGCAACACGCCGAGCAAATACAATACCAACGCGATGAGCACGACTGTCCCGACTATCCCCAGGCCCCCGCGTCCTCCCCATCTGGAATACCCGTAATATCCGCCGCCTCCGCCGAACAGTAGCAACAGAATAATAATTAGTAGTAACATCGCAATTCCCCTTTCAGGATTTCAACTTTGCCGGGGCAATCTTGAATCCATCCCGGTGGCCCTGGCAGCAAAATCATCTAAGAATGGCATGTTCGTTTGTCGTTAGTGCCACTTCTTAGCGTTGGCTGCGAAGGTCGCCATCTTGACGACATGGGGATCGCCGGATGCTTTCCCCTTTGCAATGTCGGCTGCCGTGATCGGCGAGTCCGGCTTCTTGCCCAGCCACTTGTGGAATGTGCCCTTGCGGATGTGGAACGCCGCGCGGTATGTCGAGTTACGCTGTCCTGTGGCCATTCGTAAGTCTCCTCGGCGACTCGCCGTCATTCTCGGGCCGTCAAGCAAGTTCCAACCTGAACTATGACAGCGCACTGAGACGAAAACTGTTCCCTACTGCACAGTGTCCGAGCACAATCCACCCGCGTTGTCGGCTACCGACAGGCAGTGGCCTCCCATTTCGCAACTGTGCGAAATGGGACTGCATGGCTTTCATCTCGGGGTCATGATGGACGCATGCTGTACAAGAAAGTCAGGAAAGAACGCGGCAACGCGACATATGCCAGCATCAAGAAGGAAATGGCGAAGCCGCGTATGGCCAAGTCCGCAAGAATAGCGGAACTGAATCAGGATACCGCGCGAATTCCAGAACAGCCGAGTACCACCATGCACGGAATCGTCGACAAAATCATCCCCTCTACGCGTCCGAGCCAATCGGAAAAGGCACAGATTGCTGTTGACGGGCCCGACCAGCAGTATCGAGGTCTACGAATTGAAAATACGTTAACTGACGAACGTGGCGATGAGGTGAGGCTCAAAAAGGGTGCTCACGTTGAGGTTACAGTCACAGCCAAAGAAGTCAACAGCCAGAGGTAACGAAGACGGCCAACCGACTGGGCGCGATACAGTCGGTCTGGGCTTTTTGCTGCCACAATTCCTTGGGTCCTTATCGTCGCGTCCGTGAGTGGCCAGGTTCATCATTCATTGATCTGACAGTCTCTTTCACTACCCGCGGCGCTGCGGCCCTAAGATCAACTCGCGCTCAGTCGCGCGCAAAATCAATATATCCGCGCTGGATATCAGTCCTGATCAGCTTTACGCGCAGCTTGTCTCCAACGTCTGCTCCCTGCTGTCCTTGTGACAATAATCCTTCTACGGCGGGCCTCAATACACGAATAAACGTTCCGCGTGAAGTCACTCCCGTAACGATGGCATCGAATGTCTCACCGATGCGACTGCTCATCGCGACGGCAGCGATCCGCTTCGACATCTCGCGCTCAACCTTTCGGGCTGCATCTTCTTTCAATGTACAGTTGAGCGCGATTGCGGCGAGTTCGTCGTCTGAATAGGGAGCGAGTTGACCCGCGAGCACTGCTTTAACCAGTCTTTGCGTGACAATATCCGCGAAGCGCCGATTTGGGGCTGTGGAGTGGGTGTAATCCTGCACCGCGAGGCCGAAGTGTCCTTGTTCCGGGTCTCCGGGGGGCGGTGTTCCCACCTTTCTTACGACTACGGGTGGGCGCAACGAGATTCACGCTTTTCCGTCTTTCCTGTCAGATGGGCGACATTTCACTTATTTGAAAGCACCCGAAAATCCTGGTATCTACATGGGGTCACTCGATGCTAAACCCGAACAACAAAGTTCCAAACGAGTTCTCGCCACCCCCCTCATGGCGGTTTATGCGCCTCCCTCTGACGGTGGTTCGGGACGACTACTTTTTATGCGCGATGGCACGCGGCTGGCTCAGCTGTTCGATGAGCGGCGACTGGAGCCGCTGGGCGAGCCAGTTCCAGTTGTCGAGCAGGTTGGGACCTTTCTCCTCTCCGCAAGTTTTTCCGCATTGGCAAACGGTGTCTTAACATACCGCGCCGGGAAGAGTGCGACTGCGCTTTCGGCGCTCGGCTGGTATGACCGGCAGGGCAAAGAACTGGGCGACGCCGGGGAACCCGGAACATATTCTTACAGCGATCTTGCGCTGTCGCCAGATGGAACGCGAGTGGCCGCCACGCGAATCGACCCGAAGTCGTCGGGTGCCGGCCAAGTCATCTGGCTGCTTGACTTGACTCGCCTCGTGAGTGCCCGCTTCACCTTTGATCTCGCTCCGGATCTCGCGCCGGTATGGTCTCCGGATGGCAGCCGAGTGGCCTTTGCTGCTGGGCGGGCGGGGGGGACGGGGATTTATCAGAAAGCCGCGAACGGTGCTGGGAAAGAACAGGTGTTGGTCGGTCCAACAGAAGATGCAAAATTCCCGAACCATTGGTCGCGCGACGGGCGTTTCCTGCTGTATACCCAGCAGGATGCAAAGACGAGTGCCGATTTATGGGTCCTGCCGCTGACGGGCGATGGAGTGCCTTCTGGGGAGCCTATGCCGTTCGCGAATACTGAGTTCAGCGAGGGCCAAGGCCAGTTTTCTCCCGACACCCACTGGATCGCCTATGCTTCGGACGAGTCCGGCAGAGTCGAAGTCTATGTTCAGCCGTTCCCGGCGCCTCCGAGCGGAGGAAGCAAGACGCCGGTCTCCCGCGACGGTGGTAACCAGCCACGCTGGCGACGGGACGGCAAGGAATTGTTCTATCTATCTCTCGGCGGAAAACTGATGGCTGTGGACGTCACGGAAGGACCGATATTCAAGGCGGGCTCCCCTAAACCCCTGTTCCAGCTTCCTGTAACCAGCATGTACGATAACGCGGCATTGAATGTTTTCCGCGGGGATACCACCCCGGACGGCAAACGGTTCTTGATCGACACGGCCAAGACATCATCTGAGCCTCTTACAGTAGTTCTGAACTGGACCGCAGAGCTGAAGAAGAAATAAAGCTCGCAGCGGAGCAAAACTTGGAGCGGATGAGATGCAGTCAGCGCTGGGCTGGATCTATCGTGCACGGTACGCGCCTTGAGTTGATCACGGTGATCAATATTCTTACCGAAGAACTGTTGTCGGATAATCGGAAATATGGCTCGCCATGTCGCCTTGGCGATTATGCCTAGATCACGGCGCACTCGAAAGTTATTCTGCCAGTTGGGCGCGCTCGCTCGGCACTTGGCCGCAACTCTGCAAAGCTGTCCAGAAGTCCCGTTGGAGGAAATGTGGGCGATGCGGAGTGCTATTCGCACTCCGATCTCTTCGAACCCCGTTTCTGACCGGTGAAGCGCAGATGAACTTAAACTCAGGTTCGGCTCGCTTGCGCCCGGGCCGGCCACGATAGTGTCGCACTCAGCAGCTTAGTTTCTATCACACGAAATCTAACGGATTGAGGGCATCCTATCTCGAAACTGGGGGAGGTTGCTCCGTTGCACCTGCACTATTCGCTATTTCTTTCGCGACCAATGGTAGACGATGCCAGCGCCCACCAATAGATTGTTTTGGTGGTCGTTGACGGCGTTGGCGAAAGTGGTGAGATAGTAATCGATCTGGATGACCCGGACTGCGAAATGGGAGTTTACCGGTACGTCGATGCCGCCACCTATGCGAGTGGCAAATTCATAGGATCCATCGGCGACGCCGGCAACTCCGCCGCCCGCATGAGCTGCTCCTATCAGGATTTGAGCGAAGGGCTGCGGTTTATGATTTCCTTCCAGCCAGGGTTGCGGAATTTTATAGCGCGCACCCGCTAGATACGAAACCAGGGTCAGCGAATTGCCGGCAGGTGGTGCGCTGCCGTTGTGTTCGGCGCTGATATCGGCAACCAAAGACCACGGACCATGAAAGTTCCACGAGCCCGATAGCCCCCCGCCATTCATGCCAAAACAGCCGCACTCTCCCGGACCTGCATTGGCGCGGACCCAATGATAGGCCGCTGCAGCGTCTCCGTTATACAAGTCCTGAGCCACGGCCGCTGAGGCGCCGGCGAGTAGCAAAATCGTGGAAAGCAGAAATGATCGCATACCCAATTCTCCTGGAGCGGCTCGCATTAATTTGCAGGCACCGAAACAGTGGCTGAAACGTTGCTGACGACGGTGGTTTCGTAGGAGCCACCTGTGGAAGCGGTGATAAACAGATAAGCCACCGGCGGAGGCGTAACGGTTCCGGAGAAGAGTTGTACGCCGTCCATCGTCACGGTCATCTGCCCCTGCACCAGGGAATACGTGTAGTTATGCGTGACGGGCATGCTGCTGGACACCACGGCAGGGATGTTGGTGTTGACGTTGAAATAAGGATGCTCGAAAAGTGCGGTTTCGCCTCGACCCACAGCTATGTAAGGCACCGGCGGTTCTCCGCCATTGTGATAGGTGTCCAGCTCGAAGAGTAGGCCGGGAATGCCTTCCGCACCCAAGCCCATTCCGATGGCGCCCAAACTCGTGGGTGTGGCTCCCAGCGACGGGTCGGCCAAAAGCACGGTGAAACCGTCGGCCGGGAGTGCGCTCGGATCGCTGAGGGTGACAGTGAAGTTGATCTGGATGTTGCCCGTGGAAATAAGGGTGGGCCAGATAATTTCGCCATGCTGGTCGTAGGTAGAGGCAGTAAGTTGGAAACTGCACGACGGTCCAGCCACGGCATTGCCTAACGCTGACCAACTCGTGTTGCAGAGATTCGGAACGCCTGCGACCGGGCCGACGAACAGCCCCGCGGAACTGCTGGTGACGGGCGAAGTGACGCCGTTGCTCACCACAACATAAAAGACATCGCCATTGTCCGTGCTTGCGGCCGAGCCCACCGTGTAGCTCGAACTCGTAGCTCCAGCAATCGCCGTGAATGTGGAAGTTCCGGGGGCGGCCTCGTACCACTGGTAGGTCAGCGGGAGTGAAGAGGTCGCAGTGACCTGGTACGTGGCGGAGCCACCTTCATCCACATATTGCGTGACCGGCTGCCCCGTGATCTGCAGCAGGATTCCATTGCCAACCGCGAGTGGCGCGAGTTGCGAAACGGCTTGGCCGTAGCTATTGCTCACGATGACGTAGTAAGAATCCTGATCGTTGGCGGCGGTTGTCGCGGTAGCAGGAACTGTGTAAGTGGCAGACGTAGCGCCCGCGATCGCTGTTCCGGCGGTTTGTCCCGCGGGAATTCTGTACCACTGATAAGTAAGGGTTGGCGTGCCAGAAGCGACGACGCTGAAGGAGGTCGTGCCGCCAGGAGCTACCGTTTCGCCAACAGGCTGCGTGAGGATCGTGGGTGGAACATTGCCCGCCGTAACCGTGAGCGTGGCGTTCGTGCTTGTCAGCGTGCCGCAGGAATCTGTGACCGTGGCGTAATACTGGTCGCCGTCATAGGTGGTGTCCACGGGCGGCGTAACGTAATTTGTGGAAGTGGCGCCGGAAATCGCTGCGCCCGTGCTTCCACCTGATGGGATTTGGTACCACTGATAGGAAAGCGTTCCCACGCCCTGACCTGAAACAATGAACAAAGCCGTTTGCGTCGGATAAAGGGAAACGCTGGCCGGATTCGAAGTGATCGATGATCCCACCGCTACAACGGCAACGTTTGAGGTCACGCTTCCTAAACCATTCGTGACGGTAACCGAGTAATTGCCGGCGTTCGCCGACGCGACCGCCGAAACGGTATAGCTTGAATTCGTGGCGCCCGGAATGGCTGTTCCGTTGAAACTCCATTGATAGCTGGAAGCGTATGAGGCAGTGACCGTCAGCAAGAGTCCGCTGCCGGTGCAGATATGCTGGCTGGCCGGTTGAGCTGTGATCACCGGTGCGCTGAGCGTGACCGTTGTGGAAACGGAAACCGAGGACTCATCCACGCTGGTTGCAGTAATGGTGTAAGTGCCGGCCGTCGTTGGAGACGTCCACACATTACCGCTGAAAGCTCCTGCCGTCGCGCTCCACGTCAGGTTATTCGTTGCGCCGCCCGTCGCGGTGGCCGTAAACGGAATCTGGCCCGGAGCCAGAGTCTGGTTCGCGGGAGAAATCGGAGTGATCGTGACCTGCGTTGGCGTGACTACGCATGTGGTGGAAACCACGTTCCCCTTGGGATCCGTGACTGTCAGCGTGTACGTGGTGGCCGCAGTTAACAGTGGAGTCGGATACGAACTGCCGCTCACGGCCGAGGTGGTGATGTCTGAACTCCCCACGCCCGTCGAGCCGATCACTGCCGTGCCGCCGGAGAAAGTCGGAAAAAGCATCACGGAGGAGTTATACGGCGGCGTTGCGGAGCTGGGAACGAGAGTCTTGGCGACAGGAGTCGGAAATTGAATCGTGAGCGTTGCTGGCCCGCTGGTTGCGGATCCCGCAGAATTGGAGACAGTCACCGTGAATACGGCACCATTGTCTCCCGCGACGGTTGCTGGCGTGGTGTAGCTGCTCGAATTTGCGCCGCTAATCGCAGCACCGTTCTTGTACCACTGGTAGGTAATGGTGCCGGTGCCGGTAGCTGTAGCGCTGAATGTCGCAGTCTGCCCAAGGGGGACAGTCACGCTCGCGGGTTGCGAAACGGTGGGAGCCACGGGCCTGTAGCCTTGAAACCCGCCTGCACATCCCGAGAGATCTAGCAGGCCAAGGGCTACAGCGAGAACAGCCAGGAGTTGAAGAACCACCCTATGTGGTAATACCCGAGCAGATGATTGCGCAAGCTCTTGGTCACTGTGGCACTGTACGGTACGAGATCCCGCGCCACTAAACGGCACAGAGCAGGATTGAGAGCTGAGCAGGCCGTGAGGACAGACAGGCAGATTACGCCGAACACACGGAGAAACAGGTTGCATCGGGAGAAACTCCTAATCTGACTATATCGAGCTCAGCAGAACTCGTCATAACAACGGCAGATGTGGTTGCGCAAAAGGCTGATAATACTTTCGTGTCAACTCAGATCCATCGAGGGGCCGAGGCTGGACGCCACATCAAAGGTACTTCGCTTCAATCGATAGCAGTAAGCGTCCCCAAGTTTTCCCCAGTCTGATTCGGGTTTTGACTCTTTTAGTTGTGAATCTGGACGCCCTAACCGGAAAAATCTCTCCGACGCCCCTGAAGTCCCGTTCGGGGCTGTAAGTTCTCAGTCAGACATCTTCCAGTCCCAGGTTATCATTCACCGCGTGTCGCAGTTTCTGTTTGCATCCCAGATAATGCTCGGTCGTCTGAACCGATGCGTGACCAAGCAAGAACTGAATCTGTTCAAGTTCTCCCCCGGCCAAATGGCATAGTCGTGCGCAGATGCGACGCAAGTCGTGCGGAGCGAGATTCTTGATGTCGGCACGTTTCGCAGCCGCTTTGACGATGTGCCAGATAGCCTTCGGTGTGAGGCCAGCGCCCCATATCTTTCCTAGCCTGCTAACTTGCCGGAAGAGCGCACCCGTACTTATCTTGGCTGCATCGGTCCACTCATCAACGGCGCGCTTCGCCCACACCGGAACTGGGACTGTGCGGATGTGCTTTCCTTTACCAATCAGGTCGGCGATCACCCAGTGCTCCTCGCGGACCTGAAAATCTTCCAGTCCGAGTCCTACCAGTTCGGCGCGTCGCAGGCCGCATCCAATGAGCAACGCTAGAATCGCTCGATCACGTTTGCCTCGCAGGTTATATTCTTGCGGTTCTGCGAGCAAGGTTTTGGACTGCTCGACGGTCAGCCAGTTTCCGATCCGAACGCCCAAGCGTTTTGCGCCTTTAACACGACCGATTCCAGCTGCCAATTCGGGACTCAGGAGGCCTGTATCAGCTGCTTCGTGTGCGAGTCGCCTCACAGCCGCTAAGCGCACGTTGATTGTCGAAGGCGCCAGATTCTTCTGTTCGAGAAAGAATCGATAACGAAGGACAACACTACGGTTGAAGGCCAAGCGCGGCTCGGAACAGTACCAACCAATGAATTCATCGATGGCATGCGCATGCGATTCTTGCGAACTCGCCGCTGCGAGCGAGTTCAGAACTGCGTTCTTCGACTGCTCCAAGTCGGGCAGCCGAAGTATTGTTTTAGCCCGTGAGCGTTTGCTTGTCTTTTTCCGACGTCCCATACTGGCGGCCTCCTGCGCCGCGTTCAGTATGGTCATCCACTTAGAGGCTAGAGACCGGAAAGCCGTTTGTGGTACAGGACCCTCGGCGCTCTCGACTGAGCGACGCTACTCCTACCCTGCGCGCTATCAACAGCCGGTACACAATCTACGGATGGTCACGCCGCGAGCGGAAAGTTCTCCAAGTAATTGCGCCACTCCTTGAGAAACTTCACGGTCGCCAGGGACAACTACTGCCCATTTAAGGTTTTCCTGGAACTCTCTATCGCGAATCTGCCACTGGCCGAAAGACGATGATTTTACATCACCAATTCGGATGATGGACCAGTGCCGCACCAGCGCCAATGCGGTGGCATCGTCGGGTAATGGCCCGGACAGAATAAAGTGGTTATTCCCATGCACCAGGATGCCAACCATCGAAGTTTAAGCCTCCAGGCGCGGATCGGGTACCGGGTAGCCAATTGCGAAATGGTAGACGACTTGTCCTAGCTCAGGGGACAGACAAAGATATCGGTTCACTTCCTCATCAAAAAACGCTCCGATGCCTGTTGCTCGCAGGCCAAGCGCCTCGGAAGCAAGATACATTCGTTGACCAATAGCACCGGCCTCGAAATGCACGTATCGATAACCACGATCGCCGTAACTCCGTGCAGCACTCTGAAAATCGCCGATCATGGAGAATGCCAGGCAAGCGTTACCTGCCAAGTCTTGTCCCAAACTGAGAGCTGCCGCGACCAGGCGTTGGTCCCCTTCCTTGATTTTCTCCAGCTCTGCGTGTTCCGGCCAGTAACGGTAAACACCCGGCGCCAAGCCTTCGACGCGGTGGACGTAAAGATACAGATGGACGAAACGAGCTGTAGCGAAATCGGCGAAGAGAGCCTCCTTTGTGCTTGAGAGAAGAGTCGCAAGTTGCGGGAAGGAGATCGACGCGTCCCCACCCTTGAAGTCAAGAGCGGAACGCCGCGTACGAACGACGTCACCGAAGTTGCGGCTTGTGGAGAGATGAGGCGGCAGACTGATATCACCGCGGCCGGATTCCTTCGGCTGCCCAAGAGGGGGGATAGTGGCTTCCATGGTGAGCTTCGTGACAGCGTGAACCGCCTCGATCAGAGGATAAGGTACTTGCTCTTCCGACAGCCGGTTGGGCTGACCACCAAACAAAATCGTCTCGACTGGATCCAGCACCCTTACGGGAATGGATGGGCCGTGAAGCCCGACGATCAACATGGGCCATTCATCCTGACTGAGGAGACCCCATTCCGCCACTCTGTCATCTGAGAAATGGCCAAGCGCAAAGCTTTCGCATCCGATGGATCGAGCAGCAAGGGTAAGAGCCTGCCATGCATGTCCGATGTCGTGCAAACAATATCGATACGCCCGGTGCCTGTATTTCCAGGCTTCGCGCCAGGCAATGCTCGTCAGAACGAAAACCAGCGGGGCAGAGGTGCCGACAAGTTTCCCGCCAAAATCTCCGATGGCGCGTTGTTCTGCCATGTGGGATGAGGGACGGTAATGATAGAGACCGTCGGACCAATCGACGAGGCCATGGGTGGAGAAGTGAAATTCGGTCGGGTGGAGATTACCAGAAGAAGGATTAACGCGCAGTGTGTATGTGTATCCCGTTGACGGCACTCGTTTGGACGCGCTAATCGAGGCTGAATAGAACATCAACTGGGAGAGGAATTCCGCACCGTTCCGCGCCAGAGTATTTCCTGTTTTGCCCTCGAGTACTTCAAGAGCTGACATCTGCGGAGCTGGCGGGTCGGCCGACAGATCGAGGATGGGTACGCCCTCATAATGCCGAAACGGGTTGGGCATATTGGTCCAATCGAGATAGTGCTGAGTTCGCCGCAGCGATTCGGCACTGTGCTTCGTCAAATCATGGTATTCGCGCCAGGTCATATGGGGTGAATCCCGAGGTGACCGTACTGGTAAAACCGACAAGCGGGTATTGTCTGATATCAATTGTCAGCCAAAAGAGGGTATTAAATGAAAGGTTTTCATTCCTCAGCTCGGGCATTCATGAGTGTGAGTGGTCCTCGATTTCCTCGAACGCCGTTTGAACCAAGCCGCCCGGCGGCGGACGCTACGCGTGAGGTGAGCGGATCGGTGGTTGCCTGAGGGCTGAGATAAGTTTGGGTCACAAGGAGGTCCCTGTGACCCATCTAA
>Ga0208820_1000219_pt1 | contig 53873 bp, 26 predicted proteins | sample June2015DPH_16_5_FD_184713 | JGI IMG/M metagenome (GOLD analysis project Ga0208820, IMG submission 184713) | Peatland microbial communities from SPRUCE experiment site at the Marcell Experimental Forest, Minnesota, USA - June2015DPH_16_40... | ecosystem: Environmental > Terrestrial > Soil >...
CCCGCACGCCCTCGACTCTCGACTCAACCGGGGCCTACCGCTCCATCACACCCCGATGCCGGACCTTCTGGAATTCAGCTACTTGCACCACGGGCTGTTAAGATGGTCGTGGCGAAGGGATTTGAACCCTTACCCTCTGCTCCCAAAGACGGAGTGGTGTGTCCGTCGAACTCTTGTGGTCTACGCCGCATCTTCCTCGTGACAATCCGTGGCCACCGAGCGCCCTTTCCCTCCGCCCAAAATCCCTTCCAAAACTACTGCTGAGTTCAAAATTCCGGTCCCGTCGCGCCAGGATGGAATTTGGCGAGGCACAGCTCCCGTCTCGCTTCCAGTATGATCAATGCGAAGGGTTCCAATCCTTTTGCCATATTTTGGCTGTATATTGGAATGAAGGAATCGATAAGGTTCACGAAATGAAAACTCCAAAAGCAATCAGACTCGACAGACCGCCCACGATCATCGATGTTGCAAAAGAAGCGAAGGTCGGTGTGATGTCCGTCTCGCGCGTGATCAACAATCATCCGAGCGTAAAGTCTTCGACACGCGCCAAAGTCATGAAGGCTATCGCCAAAACTGGCTTTTCACCCAACGATGCGGCGCGGATGCTGAAGGGCCGGATGGGACGGACCATCGGCTTGGTGGTTCCCGATCTTTCCGACTTTTTTTCCAGTTGTTTTCACGCCGTCCAGGAAGTTGCCATACGCCACGATTATCAGACCCTCGTGGTTGCCACCGGAAGAAGCGTGGCTGTTGAGGACAGGCAGCTTGAGTCAATCCAAACACATCGAGTTGCCGGACTGCTCATTGTCACTTCAGGTAGTGACGGAAGGCGATTGAAGATGCTTCAGGACAGTGGCGTTCCTGTTGTCGCTCTCGACAGGCCCGTTGCCGGGCTGCACGCGGATGCGGTGCTCGTCGAGAACAGGGAAGGCGCTGAACAGGGTGTTCGGCATTTGATCGAACATGGGCACAAGCGGATTGCCTGCGTAGGTTTTGACTCTGGCAGCTACACTGTGCGCGAACGGATCGAGGGCTACAAGCTTGCGATGCGTGGCGCCGGACTGCAGCCGATTCTTTTTTGCGACGTCAACACCCTGGAAGCAATGCAGGCGCTTGTACTTCGCTGGTCGGCCGCCAAAGACAGGCCGACGGCGGTATTCTCTTTGAAGCGAATCTCCTCGGTGCTCCTCATCCAGGCGCTTCACTTTCACAAGTTGCGTGTACCGGAGGACATCGCAGTAGTGGGGTTCGACGACTTTGAGCTCGCCGAGGTGCTTGGCTCGCCACTTACGGTAGTGCATCAATCTCCAACCGAGATTGCACGCGCAGCCGCCGAGCTTCTCTTCAAGAAAATCGCCGACGTGCGAGAAGGCCGGTTCGCGGAAAAGCAGACGTCGAAGATGCTGTTTACAACCGACTTGATTATTCGCCGGTCATGCGGCTGTTCAGGAAAGGAATAGGCGCAGCCTCGCACCGTTATCGCAAGCTATGCCATGCTGGGCAAAGTTCCGGCTGGCGAACGATCTTAACGGATTGTCCTGGGTTCTATGATCGGAATCATGGGCAGGATCACCGGCTCAACCACCCACCATCGACAACCAGCACATGGCCATGCACATAGTCGCTGGCGCTGGATGCAAGAAAGACGACCGCGCCCGCCAGGTCCTCAGGGCAACCCCACCGTCCAGCAGGAATCCGTTCCATGATCTGACGGGACCGCTCCGGGTTTGCCCGCAAGGCCTCGGTATTGTCCGTCGCCATGTAACCAGGCGCGATGGCATTCACGTTGACGCCCTTTGCGGCCCATTCATTAGCGAATGCTTTCGTCAGTTGTCCTACGCCGCCTTTGGCCGCGGCATACGAGGGAACAAAGACTCCGCCCTGGAATGTCAACAGGGAAGCAATATTGACGACCTTGCCCGAACCCTGCGCCAACATATACTTCCCGGCATGTTTTGTCAGGCGGAACACGCTGGAGAGATTCGTATCGATGACGGCCTGCCAGTCTTCTTCGGAGTGCTCAACGGCAGGGGCGCGCCGGATGATCCCGGCGTTGTTGACGAGAATATCGATGGCGCCGAAATGGTTGACCACCTGCTCAACCAGCCGCGCGCATACTGAAGCATCGCTCACGTTGCCAACCACCGCGAGACTGTTTGCTCCCGTCTTTTTGATCAATTGTTGCATGGCCTCAGGTACAGCGCGCGAGCCATGGATCGCCACATCTGCGCCTGCTTCTGCCAGTGCCATGGCCATCCCCGCGCCCAATCCGCGAGACGATCCTGTCACCAGCGCAATCTTACCCTTCAGGCTGAATCTCTCCAATATCAAGGCGCAGTCCTTTCCGGTTAAAGCAAATCCGCGATTGCCAGGGCGTCTATATCGTTGTATACCTGATTCTCTCCACCCATACCCCAGCAGAACATATAGCTCCTGGTTCCAACCGCGGCATGAATCGACCAACCGGGAGAAACGACAACCTGTTTGTTGGCGATCACAATATTGCGCGTCTGGTGGCCCGGTCCCATCAGGTGAATTACCCGTTGATCGGCGTCAATGTCGAAATACAGGTACACCTCCGACCGCCCAATGTGGGTATGCGGCGGCATGGTGTTCCACACGCTTCCAGGGGCGAGTTGCGTGAAGCCCATCACCAACTGGCAACTGCGCGTTCCCTCCAGATGAATAAGCTTGGTAATCTCCCGCAGATTCGCGGTTTCAGGGGCGCCGAGTGTATCCTTCGACTGCTCGGCGTAACGCATGAGCTGGGTGGGATGCGTCGCATGAGCGGGATAGCTCAGCAGGTAGAATTCCGCTGGAAGCGCTGCATCGTCGCTGGAAAAGGCAATTTCTTCATTTCCACGGCCCACATACAACGCATCCAGTTTCCGGAGCTGAAATGGTGTGCCATTCACCGTCACTTTGCCGGCGCCGCCGATGTTCAGGATGCCGAGCTCACGCCGCTCGGTAAAATACGACGCCTTGAGCGCATCGACGGCGGGCAAAAGCAGTGGCTCGCCGGTTGGTACCGCCGAGCCAATCACCGTGCGATCAAGATCGACATACGTCAATAGTATCTGGCCTGGCTGAAATAGACCGTCGACAAGAAACGCCTCGCGCAACTCTTTGGTGGTCATCGTGCGATAGCGGATAGCGTCCGCCATTTGCAGTATCATCATCGTACTCACTCTTTCTGAATGTTCAAAAAAAACCCCAAATTACCTGAACAAATTCTCGTGAGATGCGTGCCGCTCCGCCATCCCCGGGCCACGTTGAACTCGCCGCCGCCCTCTGAAACCCCTGGAGTGCGCGCTGTATGAATTCGATCCTCAGAGGGATCGAACCGTAGCATTCCCTCGCCCAGGCTGGTGCAATCCCAGCGAACAGATCCGGAAACCTTCGCAATCAGGCGTAGATCTTCCATCAGCTTTTCAATAAGCGATAACGATACCACAAATAAATCGCATGTGTCCAGCAACTCGCAGGTATCGTGTGGGTCGATGGTGGCGTGGAACATGGCGCCGCCGCCGGGAAAAATACACGGAATTCACTGGCGCATGCCGTCTGGTTGACCACGCAGAGCGCGATTGCACACCTCGCGAGGACTTCCGCGTGTTGTCTCATATGGCGTGCAATGGCGCGGACTATGCAATGGCGCGGACTATGCAATGGCGCGGACTATTTAGTGAATGTTCCTTTATTAATTGCGAGACTCCTGTCAACAAAACTGGCCGCCTGAGAGCGGAAGGGCGCAGATTTTGGCCTCGCGATGCCGCATGGGGCGATCCTGAGGGGTGGAGTGGACTCCATCCTGAGCGTAGCCCGCTCCACCCAAGCACCGACAGAATTAAGCATGCTGGCGCAATGCACAGATATTTTTTTAAACAAAATAAGGAGTGAGGTTTGCCGAAGCCGAGATTATCTGCAAGCCGTTATTCTACTGTGAGTTGCGTCCGCATCATGTTTCTTGCCAGGGCCAACATGTTCTTAATTATTTCAGGGAAATTTGAGAATAATGAACCTCACATTTGACAAGTATTCACCGGTTATGTATTTTATGTGGTAACGTTAATCAAAAATAATTCGGAGAGATGTGAACCCTATGCACCACGCAGGCTTTTGCCGATCATCGCAATTCCTGGCCTGTGTTGCGCAGTCTACACTCCGAGTCTGTTCGCCCAGGGCTCAGATCTCGGCACAATCCATGGAACCGTCACCGATTCCAGTGGCGCGCTCATTCCTAACGCCGAGGTCCGGATTGCCAATCTGGGCACTCTTAACGTTTACTCGTTCAGAACAAATCAAGCTGCAAATTGAGGAGGAGTACCGATGATTCGCCGATTGCTCGGAAACGCATTACTGCTTGCAATGCTCTTTGCCATCGTCTTTTGTCTCACAGGTCATGCCCAGATCGCCAACGGCACGATCCGCGGGACCGTCACCGACAGCACAGGCGCTGTGCTGCAGAACGCTACTGTTGTTCTGGTCAACGTGGGAACAGCAGAGCAGACCACACAGCCGACGAACAAGGAGGGTTACTATACCTTCCCCGCTCTCAGTCCTGCGGATTACACCGTCAAGGTGATAGTCCCGGGGTTTGACGCTTGGGAAGTAAAACTCACGCTGCGGGTTGCGCAGGAAGCGGTGATCGACGCTAAATTGAAGCCAGGCACGGTAAAAGAGATTGTTACCGTGAACGACGCTACGCCGCTCATCGACGCGGCAGACGGAACCGTATCCGACGTCAAAGAAGCAACGCGCATCGAGACCATCCCTGTGCAAGACAGCAACTTTCTCAGTATTCTGAATTTCACCCCCGGCGTGGTTGCGAACGGCTATGGCGGAGCGGGCGGAGGCTATACGCGCGTCAACGGCATCCCCGGCGGCTCGATTACCTTCCAGGTGGACGGCCAGTCGGCCAACGACCGGTTCACCAACGATCTGCAGGCCGTACCGCAAGCGTTGCAGACCATTCAGGAACTGAAGGTCACGACATCCAACGGCGGTGCGGAATATTCGACGCCCGGCGTGGTGGAGGTGGTCACCAAGAGCGGCACCAACCAGTTCCACGGCCAGGTGCACGAGCTCTATCAGACCGGCGGTCTTGAGGCCTGGCAGTTCAACTCATATTACCCAGGTGCGAAACATCCTCACAACATCCACAACGAGTTTGGCGGCCAGTTGGGCGGCCCCGTGCTGATTCCAAAGCTCTACAACGGCAAGAACAAGACCTTCTTCTACTTCGACGTGGAGAAGAAAATTGTGCACAGTAATAAGGCAGATCAGGAACTGGTCTTCCAGAAAAACTGGGAGACGGGAGACTTATCCGACCTGAAAGATATGTACGGCAATCCGATTACGGTCTACGACCCCATGAGCGGCGTCTACGATCCGACGACGGGTTATGTTACCCGCACCCCGTTCCATAATAATCAGGTGCCAGTCAGCGCGATTGCCGCAAAGATCATGTCGTACATGCCCACGCCCAATGTGAATGTAAACTCCTCCGGCCAGATTGACCCCGCACAAATGTACTATGGATTCGACTGGATCAACCCCGCTGCACATAAAACAGACGACATGATGCGGTACACAGTAAAAGTCGACCAGCTCTTCGGAAAGAATCTGCTCTCCGCCCGATACTCAAATATCAGCGAGAGTATACTCGAGCCGGATGAAGGTGGAAATCAAGGAGCAATCCTCACCCCCAATGTGGAGTCCAGAATCGGGCACAATGGAGTTCTCTCCTTCACCACGCCGATCGGCGCGAACTCCATCAACGAGGCTCGCGTGGGTATACAGATGTTCAATAATTACGATGGTCCGGAGCCAGGACTTTACCCGTCGGAATCGCAGCTTGGACTGCCCCAATATGTGGGCGCCATCGGATTGCCCGCTTTTTACTACTGGGATCCAAACAATTTCTGGAACTATTCCACTATCCAGGAACAAAATCCAAAGTGGTCACCCAATCAGAACATCTCTCTCGGCGATAACTACTCCTGGACACGCGGCAAAAACGAGATGAAGTTCGGATTCCAGGTGGTCAACACCAGGGTGACGACAGCGGAGTTTCAAAGCCCCGGCGGAGACTATTTCTTCGACGGTAACTTTACCGCTCTCGAGACCGCCGATTCGTCCACAATCCCCCCCCCGAACATCCCTACGGGTCTCACACCTGCCGGTTACACCCTGGGTACAGGCTCTAGCCTGGCCGACATGCTGCTCGGCGATGTTGATGTAACCCAGTACAATCAACTTCCAATCTTTCATACCCGCCAGACAGACTACGACGGCTACGCGCAGGACAACTTCAAGCTGAGCCCCCGTCTTACCCTGAACCTCGGCGTGCGCTGGGAGTATTGGAGCCCGTACACGGACGCAGGAGGCCTTTCGGCTACTCTGGACTACAAGCACACAGCCGCCTGCGTCATCCCCGCTTCGCTCGGCAATACATCGGGGGCTGCCTGTGTAACTCCGGGGACAGCAGGGTATCCGGCGTGGTTTGGTCAGTCGTCGCCCACCGTGATCATCCCCAATTCCGGGGCGGCTCAAAAGCAACCTATAAATGCGAATGGTCTTCTGGCGGACGAGGCTGCCGGCTTGCCGGTTGAAACGGCTGCCCAGGCCGGTATTTCGAATTCGCTGTGGAACATGCCGAAGAACAACTGGGCGCCGCGGCTTGGGTTTGCCTATCAGCTCGACGACAAGACCGTCATTCGCGGTGGATACGGCATGTATTACTGGACCATGCCGCTGGTGTCGTATCACCAGAACACGCGCGACAATGTTCCGTGGGCAACAATTGTCTTTCCCGCAACTGACCCCGACTTTTCCGCCGGTCAAGGTTACGGCCCTGCCGATGGCAACTATTCGGCGGAGATCGGGTTCCCGTTTGCTCCCATCAATCCCAGCTACACCACAGCCGGTTGGGGCAGCCAGTGCAACTGCCTTACGCTTCCATCGAATTATGTAAACCCGCGCCAATTGGGCATTGACTTTGTCACGCCGGCCATGACGACCACCTCCAATGTCAGTGGCTGGGATGTGATGGCCTGGGATCCAAACTACAAGGCACAGCGGGCGCAGGAGTGGAACCTGACCGTGGAACGCGCCTTGCCCGGCAATTTTGCCGCCAGCGTGAGCTACGTGGGCAATCATGGCGGTAACCTGACCGACTACGATCCAGTCAACGCGAGTCTTCCGCGCGAGCTCATGCCTTCACCTGCGCCCGGCGGATATTCCGGGCTCCCGTACCCGATCTACCAACCCGGGACTGAAGGCTCAATGGATAAGTTCCAATTTATCGGCTATTCCAACCACAACGAGGGAAGGGCTGAAATCAAGCACACATTCAGAGGCTCCTTCATCCTGCAAAGTTACTTTACCTTTGCAAGGACGCTCGGCACCTCGGAAGGAACGCTTGATTCCTTTGGCGGGCTTGAGTTGCAGCCGGCGACTTTGACCAACAACGCTCCAAAGATGCAAAGGTTGAAGGCCATCTATGCTCCGGATTCGTATATGCCGGAGAAAACCTTCGTTATCAACGGCCACTATGAACTGCCGTTTGGCAAGGGCAAGCCGTTCCTGGCCCAATCCAGCACCGCGGTCAATGAAGTGGTGAGCGGCTGGAACGCCACGCTCTTCTATATGTGGCATAGCGGGTTGTTCTTCTCACCGCTCTATAGCGCCAACCCTGGTCTTGGCGGCAGGAACGCACCTGTTGGCAACACGCTTATTCCGGCGCCAGGCGCGCTCCATCCAGGCGGCGTTCTGCCCCGCGGGAGCCGCACAGCAGCGCATTGGTTCGATGCCAGTGTCTGGGATCCCGCTGGGCTGGGGGGTTGCGGAGCAACAGGCGGCGCAACATACGCTGGGCAAACATACGAGTGCCGCGATAACCCGCTTGACACGGACTTGCTGAACGGCATACCCAGGAACAACATAACCGGTCCCGGCTTCTCCAATGCTGACGGAACCCTCTACAAGATGACGCCCATCGGCAACCACGTGAAGCTCGATCTTGAGATGCAGGTGTTCAACGTATTCAACCATACCAATCTCGGCTCGCCGAACCAAGGCGGCGTAATCAATGGCGCGGTAGGTGGTCCAAATCCAACTTCGGCGCGCCTTCTGCAATTCCAAGGCAAGCTCGTCTTCTAGAGTGGTTTTGGTCTTGCATTCTCAACCGGTCTAAGGCCGATGCGGCTTTTTTGAGAGAAGCCGCACCGGCCTTAGCCGTCAAGGGACATAGCTCCCGGACTTGAAGCCGGCATCCCGGGTCTGCCGCGCGGGCTTTTTACATGCGCATTAACTCTTGATCACATCCAGCTCTATAGGTCGTTTGATTCGGTTGCGGCTGGCCGAGAACTGTGCACACGGCTCCCAAAGAGCCTTGGCGAAAGGCCGAATGGTATGAAATCCCTCCTCGTTATAGCTGTGCTCGGATGTTTCTGCTCAAGTGGGCTAGCACAAACGGTTTCTCCCTTGTTAGCACGTGGATATACAGTGATTCCCCAACCGCAAAAGGTATCTCTGGAAGCGGAGGACTTTTTATTCGGAGAAGGATGGCAACTTCGGCTTGACCGCAGTGTCCCCTCGAACGACGTGGCAGTGGAAGCACTGCGCGAAGGACTCTCGCAGAGATTTCACGTATCGTTGGATGTACATGGAAGCTCCTCGGGTGTGCTATCGCTGCGCATTGCCGCAGGAAGCGTGCCGATAGGCCAGGCACAGGACAGCAACAAGCGTGCGCTGGAGGAACAGGCATACAGGATCGATCTGCATCAAGGGTCAGTAGCCATTACAGCCAACGCCCCAACTGGATTGTTTTACGGCGTAAACACTCTCATCCAGTTATTGCGCCCGGAGAATGGAACTCTGTCGCTGCCGGGAGGAACGATCGAAGATTGGCCCGACCTTCAACTTCGCCATATCTATTGGGACGATGCCCATCACCTGGAGAAGATGGACGAACTCAAGCGGGCTATGAAACAAGCCGCTTTTTTCAAGGCCAACGGATTTGTCATCAAACTGGAAGGACATTTTCAATATAAGAGCGCCCCGGCGGTAGTCGAGCCTTACGCGCTCAGCCCGGCGCAGTTACAGGAACTCACCGATTACGGATTGCACTACCACATCGAACTGATTCCGTATCTCGACGGACCGGCTCACATCGCCTTCATCCTCAAGCATCCGGAATATGCCAAGTTGCGAGAATTTCCAGACAGTAATTACGAGATATGCGCCACCAATCCCGACTCCTACAAGCTGCTGGAAGGCATGTACCAGGATCTGTTGGATGCCAATCGTGGCGTAAAGTATTTCTTCCTGTCCACCGACGAACCGTACTATCTCGGGCTGGCGCATAATTCCCAATGTAATGAAACCGATATGGCGAAACCCCTGGGTTCTGTGGGGAAGATCTTTGCTTATTTCGTTAATCAGGCCGGAGAGTATCTGCATGATCGCGGGAGGACAGTCATCATCTGGGGAGAGTACCCCATGAAGCCGAGCGACATCAAAGCACTGCCGCCTTACGTGGTGAATGGGGAGGTCTATGGGCAGAGCTTCGATCAGGAATTCCATCGCCTCGGAATCCAGCAGATGATCTTTACCTCAACCGAGGGTGAAGAAAAGCTGTTTCCGGATTACTTTATACTGCCGGAAGCCGGCCTCCTTCATCCGCTCGTGAAGGATGGCCCAGATCCGGATAACACCGTTCCCCGGGTGAACGACGTTATGAATACAATCTCCTTTGATTCTTCCCGGGTTAATACAAGCCTGATTGGAGAAATCGATTGTGGCTGGGCCGATATGGGGCTTCACCCTGAGACCTTCTGGTTGGGATATGTTGCCGGAGGCGCGGCGGGTTGGCATCCGGGAACGAGCCCTAAAGAGCTGATAAACACTTTTTATCCCTTATTCTACGGACCGGGCGTAGTTAACATGAACACGGTTTATCGGATGATGAGCCATCAAGCACAGTCATGGTCGGATTCATGGGACACGGCGCCGTCGAATGCCCGTAAGCCAATCTGGGGCGGCCCTTACGACATCTATAAGACACCTCTCCCCGCCAGTGACCAGACGCTCCCGCTTCCACCCGCTGCTTCACCCGATCTCAGCTACCATTCAGAATGGTCCGTTCAGAACGCAAAACGGATTCAACTGGCGATTGATGGATTGCCCCAAAACGAGATTCTCCAGGCGCTCCTCGAGGAGAACATGGAGCGGTCGCAGTTCAATCGCTATAATCTCGAAGTCTATCTCTCCATCGCCAATCTATATCGGCAGAATTTCGATATGATTTCCGGAATCCACGGCATGGATCTCGATCTAGCCGCTGCCGATCAGACCAAGGCCCTTAAGCCGGAGACTGCTCTTAGGGATGTCGATCGCGCGCTTAATACTGCAACCGCCATCTGGAGGGAGCGTAACGAAGTGCTGCAAAGCGCCATCACAACCTGGGGCGTAAGCTGGTTACCCCGTGTTGCCGAGGCAAACGGCCGCTATTTCCTGCACGAACCGGATGACGTGAAGGACCACTTGCCCGACCGCACCGTCGATATGAGCTATTTTGTGTATCGCGAAAAATTGCTTCCCTTCGGAACATGGGTCAATTCGATCGCCGCGGCAAGAAACCAGTTTGCCGCTGCCCACAATCTTGCGGTGCGAAAGTATCAGCTGTCGTGGGACGATCTGAGTGTCAGCCCGACTCCGCTCTTCACTAACTAGAGCGTTTCAAACGATTCGAGCAAGTGAATCGATGCGCAAGAAAAAGGGGAAAAAGAATTGAAAGTGCGATTTATTATCAATCTCGCAGTCGCGGTGTCTTTATGTTCAGCCTATGCCGTGGCGGCTGAATCCATGGCCACCGTGGCTTCAGTCAGTGTCTCTGAGGGTACTCTCGTGATCCCGACCTATGAACCCGCGGGCCGGGAGTTGGAGCCGTCCTTGTTTCCGAGCTCCACGGTAAAGGGTCTTTACCCATTTCCCTCCTATCTCGCGCTGTCGCAGGACGATCGTCCCAAGCCTAAGACCTATCGAGCAATCATTATAGAAAATGAATACATGAAGCTCACCTACATTCCCGATCTGGGCGGCCGTTTCTATTCTCTTTACGACAAGATACTCAAGAAAGAGGTCTTCTATCACAACGATGTCATCAAGCCAACCATGTTCAATCCCCGGCAGGATTGGCCGCTGTTAGGCATCGAACTCACGGGTCCTTTCGATACTCATATGCTTACGCTTCATGGGGAGCCATTCTGGTCGAACACCGTCGTGCGCCACCCCGACGGGAGCGTTTCTCTGGTGCTGGGAGAATCGGACCCCGTCTATCACATGAAGGTGAATCTATCGGCGACCCTCTATCCGGGCGTGGCGGCGATGCAGATCAGCGTGTTCTGCTACAACGGGAACGACAGCCAGATGCCGCAGATGTTCTGGACAAATGGAAGCTTGGCGTCTACGGAGAAGTCTCGCTTTATTTACCCAATGACGCGCACCGTCGGTCATACGTCGGGAGAGGTCTCCAACTGGCCGCTCTACAACGGAATCGATTACAGTTGGGACCGGAACAACAAGCATATGTTGGGCGTGTTCGGCATCGATACCTACGACAATTTTGGGGGAGCCTACCAGTTTGACCATGACTTTGGCGTCTTCCGCTATGCCGACCGGCGCGTCGTGCAGGGCATGAAGCTATGGACGCTCGGCTACGGCCCAGGCGCCGTTCAGCTTAAAGATCAATATACCGATAACGCCGGTTACTATATTGAAGTGCAAAGCGGCCGGCATGTCTGGGATGGTCACTACGAGTGGGTAGCGCCGCACAAAGTCGAGAATTGGAGTGAGTGGTGGATTCCCGTGGCCGGCATTGGCGGTTTGACCACGATGACGCGCGACGTCGCGCTGAATCTGACCACCCAGCCTGATCCAGCCGGAGAAAACTCGGAGGTCAAGCTTGCTCTGTCGCCTACGCGCATTCTCCCTGGAGCAAAGCTGGTTGTCACCGCCAAGCATGGCGAGCTTTTGAACGCCTCCATCGATCTGGTCCCCGGCGTTCCCGTCTCGAAGACGATATCGGGAATCAAGACCGATGCGGATGGACTGACAGGTCTTACAGTTCGCGTAACCGACTCCTCGGGCCAGGAAGTGATGAACTATCTCCGTCCAGACGAAAACCCGGGACGGAAACAATACTCCCCATTTGCCAAGGCGCTGGAAAATCCTCAGCAAACACCGGAACAGATGAGTGTCGAGGAGCTGGTGCAGGCGGCGGAGTTCAAGCTCAAGGAAATGGACCCCGGCGCGATGCAGGATTTTGTCGACCGGGCATTGAAGCTCGACCCTGGATACTCGCGCGCGCACCTTCTGCTCGGTATCAATCACTACGCTCACGGCCGCTACCAGGAAGCGGCGGACGAACTGTCGAAGGCCACTGAACGCGACCCGTATCTGGATGAGGGCTGGTACTATCTGGCAATCAGCCAGTTGGCTTTGGGCGACAGCCAGAGCGCGGAGCGCAACCTTTACTATATCGAGCCGGAGAGCGCCTATTATGGCGACCGCGAGTACCAGCTGGGGAAATTGGCGTTTCTGGCGGGTAAGCTCCAGAACGCTGCTGAGCACCTCGACCGTGCCGTCACTGCGAACGGTTTCGATCTGAATGCGCGGGTGCTGTACGCACTCACATTACGCATCCAGGGGAAGAAAGAAGAAGCGTTACGGCAATTGGCCGAGTTATTACGAATCGATCCCACGGATCGCATTGTCTATGCCGAGCGATTCTTTCTCAACGGCGATGCCGACGCGAAGCGCGAGTTGCTCCGGCTGATGGGCGAGCAGAGCCAGGAGGCCATCGATGTGGCCATTTTCTACGGCGGCGTTCACCGCTGGCGCGAAGCGGCCGAGACATTGCGCATGGTTGAGCAGGGCAACAGGGATCCATGGGGCACATCGCCTCTTTTCTATTACACGCTGGCGTATTATCTGAAGCAGTCGGGTGAACTCGCGCCGGCGGCTGAGTATCTGAAGAAAGCGCAATCCGCAGCAGGAACCGTCGATCGCTTCCCGTATCGCCGGGAGAGCGAAGCGCCGCTGTCGGACGCGGTAAAGGCGGATGCGCGCGACGTGGTGGCGCGATTCAACCTTGGATGCCTGCTCTACTTCCTCGAGCGCCCGGACGAGGCGATCGCGCAATGGCAATCTGCTGTCGCACTCGATCCCAAAAACTTCAGCGCGCGGCGCGAGCTTGGCCTGGCTTACGCGGCGCAAGGGAAGACAGATGACGCGGTTGAGCAGCTTGAGAAGGCGATCGAACTTAGGCCGGATCATGTTCGCACCTTCAACGATTTAAGTTCCATCTATGCAAGAGCCGGAAAATTCGATGAGCAGATAGCTTTGGTCAAAAAGGCCCTCCAGCGCTCTCCTGAGGACGACGACCTTATGATGGCCCTGCTCAACGCATACCTGATCAAAGGCCGCTATCAGGACGCGGATCGAATCGTAAACACGCACAAGTTCGCGCCCCGGCATCGTTCCACGGTTCTTCGCGATGAATATCGCAGCCTTCGCTATGGCATGGGCGTTGTCGCTTTTAATAAAGGCGACTACACTCAGGCGCTCTCGCTCTTCCAGTCCGCGCTCAAGCCGCCCGTCTCGCTTGGTGTGGACGACTTCCAGTTCCAGGCGGCGCCGAGAGCCAACTACTACATTGGGCGCACGTTCGAGGCTCTGGGGCGCAAGGATGAAGCCGCCGAGGCTTACCGGCAGAGTACGGCCGGAGCAGAACTTCTTACCGGTGACCGGGATAGTTGGAATGGCGAGAACTTCTTCATGGTCCTTTCCCTGGAAAAGCTGGGCCAGGCGGACAAAGCCAACGCATTGATTCCGCACTTTGAGGGTTTTGCCAGAACGGAGATGGACTACGTCAGCCCGACCCTTCGCGGCAGGGCCCGCTACCTGCTGGCGCTGATTGAAAAGAATGCCGGGCACGTCGAGCAGGCTCGCAGGTATATGAACGACGCGCTCCAGTCCTTCCCGGATTATCTCCCGCCGCGATACGAATTGCGCGGCGACGCAATCGATCCGGTCGTGACCGGGAGCCAGCACTGAGGAGACTATTCAACGACATCGGTTTCCAGCGCCGCAAGCAAGGCGATGGCTACCCTCGCGGTCCGGAAACTGATTTGCGGATGCAGGCTTACAGATACTCTTTGCCGCCAACATTTGGCTGTAAGAGAGCCTGGCAGTTTCTTGTTCCATAGGAAAGGAAGCAGAGTGATGCGTAAATTTACATTCAAGCTGGTGTTGCTGTTGCTCGTGTCCGGATCCTGTTGTTGGGCATCGGACCTCGCGGTGCTTTCCGGATATCACCGCCCCGATCCCTTCGGAGGCATTGTTGCGAGCGATCGCCCTGGAGCAAGCTGGGACCATGCGATCAAGCTATCGGCGGCGCGTGGAGGGTATGTTTCGTTCCAGCTGGTTATCAAGTCGGACAATCCGTGCAATAACTGCAAGCTCTCGATCGAATCGTCGCAACCGGTGGATATGTATCGCGAGTGGTTTCATCTCAACACGCCCGACAAGCACTATTATCCGGACGCGCTGATCCCGGTGCAACTTCCTTACAGCTTCCAAATGCCCGATCCGGAGAATGGGATTCAGGGACAAAACGCGCGCGCATTCTGGGTGGATGTCTGGATCGCTCCCAACACAAAGCCCGGCGTGTACCATGGCCAAGCGCGGCTTATGGATGGCTCAGTTAGCCACAAAGTGCGATTCACCATCTCCGTGTTGCCGGCGGAGATACCGGCGCAGGATGTCATTGACATAGACTCCAATTCATACGGTATCGGATGGCTGCGCCATCAGTATCCCAACGCGCTGGCAGGGTCGGGTGACGCCAATGAAGAGGAACAGTTCCATCTGTTGCAGCAGTATTACAGGATCTTCTATGAGAACCGCGGGATCTACCATGTGCTTGGCTACAGCCATTCAGGGTATGTCGATCCAGGCTTTGCGCCCGAGTTGGATGGAACGGGCGCCCAGAAACACATTGTTAGCTGGGACAAATTCGACCGGTTATTTGGCCCTGTGTTGGATGGCTCCGCATTTGCCGGTACCCGGCGTGGACCGAGCCCCATCCCATTCATGTACCTGCCGATCAATCCAGAGTGGCCCGCGAATTACCTGTGGTGGGGAGAACCGGGATATCAAGCGGAATTCACCAACGTGGTGGGAGAGATGGAGCGCCATTTCCGCGAGAAGAACTGGACCAGCACGCACTTCGAGATGTTCTTCAACCAGAAGAAGCGCTACAAGGGATTCGAATGGGATGGAGACGAGGAGAGATTTCCAGAGGACTATAGCTACATGCTGGCCTACCACGATCTCCTGATGAAAGCTTTGCCGGCGGACACTCCGGTCCATTTCGTGATGCGCGCGGACGTGAGCTGGACCATGCAGCAGCAGATGCACGTGCTGAAAGACGCCATCAACCTGTGGTGCGCAGCCGGCGGGATGTTTATCTGGTCTGCAGACGAACTGCCGGCGCTGAAGCAGCGCGGCGATACGGTTTGGAACTATGGAGGAACACCGTCGGTCCAGGATGTTTCGACATCCATTGCTTCCGATCCGCTGCGAACCTGGGTTTTAGGCGTGGACGGATTTGTGCGCTGGCTGGCGGTCGATCCAGGACCCCATCCATTTCAGGCGCTTTCCGATGGCGGCACTGAGACGCTGGTCTATCCAGGCGAACGATTCGGTCTGGAAGGGCCCATTCCCAGTATTCGTTTGAAATTGCAACGGAATACAATTCAGGATATCGACCTGCTGGAAATGGAAGCCAGGCGCGGCTCTCGGGATTCCATCAAGGCGCAGGTTGTACGTTTGTTTGACAACACGAATCTTGCCCAATGGAGTCATTCGCCCTCGCCACCCCCAGCGGGTCAGGCTGTGGATTGGACGAATGCCGACATCAGCGATGCGCTGAAGCCCTATGATGAGCAGTTTCCGCCAGCCCAACCGGACGCGTGGCAACGTGTCCACGACTTTACCCTGGAGCATTCAGGAGGATTGCAATGAAGGCAATTGTTTCGCTTCTCCTGGGCCTGCAACTGGCTCTTTTCCCGGCCCATGCGGCCGTTTCATCCGCGCAGGAGAACACCCTGGACGAAATTGCGCGTGTCGCGACCATCATGCTCGACGGCGATGTTTGTCAGCGCATCGTGACCGCTCGCGCGCTGGCTCACATGTTGCATAGTGCCCCCCGCGACGAATGGCAGGCCGGCGATAACTACGAAGTAAATAACGATGCGTTTATCCAAACAAAGAAGACATTGATCCGGCTGGCTATGATCGCGACCTATCCGGTGGATGTAAATCTATGGATGCCGGTGCCCAACACCCAGGACATCCAGGTTGTGATTCGGAATAAACATGAGCTTAGCCAGTTCTGGAATGGGGAAGTGCGGCAAGCCATGCCGGCCTCCATGCAACAGGTCCTGAAGACCGGGACTCGCGTAACGGTGACGGAAAAGCCGGGGATGGTCTCCGTGCTGGCGCCGGTACGCAACAGCCTGGGCGAAATTGTTGGCCTGGTGGAAGTGGTCAGTAGTAATGCCCCGCCTGCACATGACGAACAGTAACAAGACTCATTGGGGAGCCCTATGAACAGGACGATATCGACAGCGGAGAAAGTTCCCAAGATTGATTGAAGCCTGGCGTCCCGATTGGGTGCCAGGACTTTCCTTAGAGCGGCAGGCCAGCGTGGCGTCCATTACTAACAAGAGCTTCAAAAGAGGTATTGATGCGCGATGAAGATGACAAGAAGAGCAATGATCCAGGGAACGATGGCCGCGGTGCCGGCCATGGCAATAACGCCGTCGACCCTGCTCCAGGATGCGAATGCGGAAGCCGCGTCCTCCGCCGGCACGGTGCTTTTGCGGGACGATTTTTCAAAACTGCCCGCGGGTTGGTTGACCTTTCCTGTAGGTGTTCAGAACTCAGCAATCCAGGAAAATCATTGGATCGACGCGCGGGCGCACAACTTCGGCGCATGGAGCAATGGAGTCGCGGATATGGATGCATGGCTTGTGTCGATGGAGGCGGCGACAGGCAAGCCGTACATGATGCAGCACTGGTACCATCCTCCCAACGGAGTTAGCGCGGTTTTGATTGCGGGCGAGGACGAATGGGCGAATTATAGCTATGAGGCCCTGGTCAGACCGCTGGTCTATGACGGCTTCGCGGGCATCGCCTTCCGCTATCAAAGCAATTTGCAGTATTACACCTTCGGTTTGACGGGCGGAGATACAGTACAGATCAATGTGCAGCATCCGATTGCGAAAGAGTTTCGCGTCCCTAACTGGGAGACGGTGGCGAGCGCTCCATTCAAGTACACCGCGGACGAATATTACCTGCTGAAGGTGGAGAACGAGGGACCGAACATTGGGGCATATATCAACGGGAGTAAAGTGCTGGAGGTATCGAATGCTCTGTATCCAGCCGGCAAGGTCGGCCTGAGCGCCAACATTCCCGCCCGGTTCCAGGATGTGCTGGTGCGAGTCTCGCCGGCGGCGAAGCAGCAGATATCGCAGCGCATCGGCCAACGGAATGCAACCCTTGCGCGCCTGCGAGCGGACAATCCGCAGCCCCGGTTGTGGCGGAAATTCTCCGTGGACGGTTATGGCACGGGAGCCAACGCCCGGTTTGGCGATCTGGATGGCGACGGCGAGATGGAGATGCTCCTCGCTCAGAATATCCAGACGGTCTCGGGCGACTCCTTAGATACGATCAGTTGCCTGACGGCGGTAAAGCTGGACGGCAGGATTCTCTGGCAGGTGGGAAAGCCGAATCCAGGAAACGCCCTGCTGACCAACGACAATCCATACCAGATTCATGACGTCGATGGCGATGGGCATAACGAGGTGGTGACGGTACGCGACTTCCAGTTACAGATCCTGGATGGCCGCACCGGGAAAATCAAAAAGTGGCGATGGATGCCGGAGGTGCCGGAGCTGCCGGCAAATCATCCTGAAAATGCCACGCGTCCCTACCAGCGCGAGTTTGGGGATTCACTCTTCTTCGTCAATGTCTCGGGAAACCGGGATCGGCACGACATTCTTGTGAAGGATCGCTACCAACACTTCTGGATTTACAACAATAAACTGGAGTTGCTGTGGACAGGCGAAGGGCAGACCGGGCACTGTCCCTATCCGTTCGACGTGGATGGATACGATCGCATCATGATCGGTTATTCAATGTGGGATCACACCGGAAGAAAGCTGTGGTCGCATGATACCGATCTTCAGGATCATGCGGATTCCATCGCGGTGGTGAACATGAGCGGGAATCCGGACGAGCAGCCGCGGGTCTATTCGACGGGCAGCGATGAAGGCTATCTGATGTTCAGCTATGACGGCCAGATCATGAAGCATTTATTGGTGGGCCATGCGCAGTGTGCGAGCATAGGCAAATACAGGATGGACCTCCCCGGTCTCCAATACATGATGGTGGACTTTCACTGGAATGTCGGCGTGATGCTTCTGTTCGACTGGGACGGAAATATCCTGCAGACGGCGCAGCCGATTCAAAACGGGAGCAAACTTATGCCGGTGAACTGGCGGGGTGATGGAGAAGAGTTCGTCCTTCTCTCGGGCGACGCCAAAGACGGCGGGATGATCAACGGCCGGTTTGAGAGAGCGGTGATGTTTCCCGATGACGGTCATCCGGATCTTGCTTGCTTTGCGCTGGATCTTTCCGGAGACGGCCGTGACGAGGTAGTGCTCTGGGATGAGAAAAGCATTTGGATCTACACGCAGGACCGCCCATTCAGGGGAGAGAAGATCTATGCGCCGGTCAGAAATCCGCTTTACAACATCTCGAACTACTCCTGCATCGTCTCCAGGCCAGGATGGAAATATGTATGACGCCCGGCTGCGCTATTCCTTGACCTTGATTACCAGCGCGCTGTATGTGGTTCCAGGCGGAATCAGCAATTGGTGCGGGACTCCTGCCGGAATATGAACCACATCGCCGGCCGCGATGACCTGTGTGACGCCATCCCGGATACCGGCGCCACGGGTCTCCCCATCGGCTCCGGTATGGGCATCGATCACGGCCCCGCCGGTGATCAGGGTCGCCTTGCCTTCGATGACCACCATGACGTCATCGAAGTGAGCGTGAATCTCCGCCCCGCCGTCCACGGTCCTTTCGGAAAGCTTCAGCGCATGGCTTCCATAGTCACCTAACGTGGACCCGCTGCTGCCCTTGGTCTTGGCCTGCTCGGCCAGTTGTGTGAGCTGGCCGCGAACCTCCGCGGAGGTGAATACCTGCGCCTTCCCTTGAGATTGCGCCAACGCGGGAATAGAGAAAGTCATCAGAGCGATTGTAATTGCGAGTTTCATCTTCACCTCATCTCAAACCAGATTCTGTACAGAACAAACCTTCAATTCACAGACGTGGTGCTTTCCGACTAGACCGGCTTTGCCTTCACAAAAACAATCCGATTGCCGTCAGGATCCTGAATCGACAGCGCGGACTTGTGCTTCTCGACAGTCAGATGGATCGCTTTGAGCTGCGCCCCGGTGCGCCGGAGATCGGCGACAGCAAAAAAGAGCTGGAAGACCGAACGCTGCGTGTGCTGCACAACCACCACCCGCTGGCCGGATTGGCCGGGGAGACCAAGCCAGATTTGCCCCGGCTCCAAGGGTGGAGCTGGAGATTTGGCAGGCATGAAGCCAAGCTTCTCCGTGTAAAAAGTCCGTGCAGTTGCCGGGTCCTGCATCTCAATGCCGACTGCAAGTATTTGTTCCGATATCCGATTTGCGCCGAGGTGCTTTCCTCGGTCAGTGGAATGTTTGGAGCCGGGCATGTACTGCGTATATTCAATGTTCTGCTGCTCCGGCCCCGGCATGGTGAACAGCAAATTGCCGGCGCCGGCACGCCAGACCGGAATGGGTGAAAGTCTGCGGCCCAGGTAAAAGTGATTCAACGCTTCCAGGTCGTTTGATTCGAAGCAGACGTGCATGAAACCGATCGGCTCTGAAGGCTGGCGCTGCGGATAGAGTTCAATAAACTGGCGGTCGTTGACTTTGAGAAACGCTTCCGTGGGCGTCCCATCCTGGTTCATTGCGAAAGCTTCCTGAAAGCCGAGCTTCTCGTAGAATTCGCGGGATTTGGCGAGATCGGATACGCGAATTGCGGCATGAGCAATCCCAGCCAGCTCCGGCGTCTGGATCTGCACCTGTGCGGCGGATGTAGATATAAGAAAGATCAACGGCACTAACAGCAACTTGCAGAGAAGGCCGGTTCTGCACCCCAGCGGCCAAGACCTGTCGCTACAAACCCAGTTAGCAAAGAGCGCTTCCTGGAGACCCCGGTTGCTGGGGACTCCGGCTCCAACACGATTAAGAGGACTGGGCATGACGAAACCTCCGGTCGAAAAAGGTTGTCGGTATTTAGGGCAATGACCGCGGCAATCTGCAAGATTGGTCGCAGGAGATCGAGAAGCTGTCAAGGGCGCAACAGCGCTGAAGCCGCCCATAGAATCGGGGCCTGACCGTGAAAGTCTCCGGTTCTCCGCTGGCGCTCCATGTAATACTCAAGATCATTCTGCTTTGCGGTCCCTTCACACACGCTGGTCACGTTGTCGTTCTGGTCGATGTAACCGGCAACCGCGATCCATGCTTTCCGTGCAGCGGGCCCATACGTATTAACATCGAGCCATCCATTCCTGACTCCGGTTATCATGGCAAAGCTGAACATCGCCGAGCTCGAACTCTCAGGCCATGCTTCTTCATGATCAATCAGTTGCCGCCACATGCCATCCTTCCCCTGGTACTTCAGCAGCGCCCCCATCATCGCCTTGTAGCCCTTCAGGATGCGCGCCCGCTGCGGATGGTCTGCCGGCAAATCGCGCAGCATCTCCGCCATCCCCGCCGCCACCCAGCCATCCCCGCGCCCCCAGAAAAACGGCACATCCGGAGCATGATAGAAGAGTCCATTCGGCTGCTGCAGCTTATCCAGATAAGAAGCCATCTCCCGCGCACTCCGGTCCAGATACTTTCTGTCTCCGGTAGCCCGGTAAGCTTGTAACTGGAGGATAGTCAGCATATACATATCGTCAATCCAATACCGTGTTTCCCCCGAGAGACCATCCGGCTGGGGGTTCTCCCATTGCCGGTCCGCCCAGGATTGCCCATAGGTCAGATACTTCGCATCCTTCGTCTCAATTCCGATCTCCAGGGGAATGACGCCGAAAATCGAATCGTCCACGTGATGGCGGACCGGAATCCGGGCTGCCTCAGCGCCGCCAGGCATGAGGGGCTCGAATTTTTGGATCAGCCGCGTCCGTAAGGCCTCGTCATGGGTCAACTGAGCGAAGGTGAATGCCCCATACCAGGCCGCAACTTCACCGTAAAAAATGGTTCCGTTGACTTGATGCGGACTGGTCACGAAATGCTCGGCTAAACGCTTCCCGACCTCCTGCGGGGCACTCCCCGCTGGCCAATTGTTGAAGAAATCCTGCTGTGCAACGAGGGTAGCTGCCCCAGCCACCAGCAACGCGACAACAATCATCTTCGAAAACACGTTCACGTTGTACATCTTCTCATGTCCTCCATCAATCAAGTGGTACGCAACGATAGTCCAAGACTTATCAGCAAACAACAATTATAAACCCTTTCAGCGGATAGTTATAGCGTTCCCAATTACCTGGGCCCTGTTTGGACCCCGAGCTTGCCAGAGCAAGAACCGGCCTTCGAGACCGCGTGGGCGCAGAGTATGTACGAGTTTAATAACTACATGCGCGCCCAGTTTGCCGGCCGTTGGCTGTGGATACCCAATGCGGGATCCTGGACCACTACGCGAGACACCACGAACGAATACACCAACGTTGACGGCGTGATGATTGAGGATTTCGCGGATTATAGCAACGAGAAATTTCTATATCCGGGCGATTGGGTGACGCAGATGGATCGCGCTCTATCGATCACCACACTCGACAAGATCCTGATTGCGCAGTCCTACCCCAGCGCATCTGGCGGCGCCTTCTACGAGCGTCAGGAGATCCTCGCAAGCTATCTATTGGTTAAGGGAAAGCATACTTACCTGAATCTCGCCGCCAAAGGAGAAGCCGACCCAGGAGGACTCACTCTGCAATGGTGGCCCGACTATGAGATCAATCCAGGTCCGCCCACCGATCCGCGCCCCGCAACAACGACATCACGAAGTACTGGAATGCGGACTGGAAAGTCTTTGAGCGCCGCTATCAAAACGGGATTGTTCTGGTGAATACCATCTACAACGACTCTGGCACGATCACCTTGCCCCATACGTATTACATGGTTACCGCGGATGGGAACAGCACCGGCGCTCCCGTACCTGCGAATGGGCTTCCTACGAACGCTCTCACTTATACGCCCGTGACAACTGTAGACCTTGCAGGCTGTAACGATGGAAACGGTCCCACAGGGTCTAGCCATTCTACCGGGGTGCCTTGTGTGGCCATTCTGCTGGACCATCTGCAGCCTCAGTAATGACCTTGCCCTCAGAATGCGTATCTCTTAACCGGCCGGGTTTTGAGGATTAAATTCATCCTCGTCGTCGTCGTGGCGGTGGGAATGTGGGAATCGGCATCATCGATTTCCAAGGTTTGTGGGAAGGGCGGAAAACAGCACTATCGTTTTCCAGGCTTTCCACAGACCGCCATTTCCACGGCCTGCTTTGATCGCCGCGAACTCTCAGGCGGCGATCTTCACCGTAGCATCCGTCCAGTCTTGCTCGAACTGCACCGGGCTGACGTAGTTCAGCGTCGAGTGCATTCGTGTTCGGTTATACCAGAGCAGCCAGGAGATGGTTTCATCCTTGGCCTCGCGGATGGTTCCAAAACGCCGGCTGTGCAGCCGTTCCACCTTCAGCGAAGCAAACAGCGTCTCCGAGATGGCGCTGGGAATGGCGATTGCCGCCGCGCGCGGGATGGTGGATGGCGACGCGAAGATGCGTGTGGGAACGGAATCGCTCTATGGCGTGGACGATACGGCGGACTCCTTTCTGTTGCGCGGTAAAACGATGGGCGTGATCGGTTGCGGCAACCTGGGAAGGGAATTGATTCCCATGCTGCGCCCGTTCCAGGGAGAAATTCTCGCGCACGATCCCTGGGTTCACGATCAGATTCTGCGCAACATGCAATTGCATCCTGTGGGACTGGAGGAATTGTTCCGGCGCTCCCGCGTTGTTTTTATCCTGGCGCCGCCTACCACTGAGAATGCCGGCTCGATTGACAAAAAATATTTCAGCCTGATGCAGCGAGGATCGGTGGTAGTGCTGGTGAGCCGGGCGGGGATTGTGAACTTTGACGATTTGCTCGATGCCTGCGAGTCAGGCCACATTCGCGCGGCTATCGACGTTTTTCCTGAAGAACCCATTCCGCCGGAGCATCGCGCCCGCCGCACTCCGAACACGATTTTGTCGGCGCATCGCGCGGGAAATGTGCCGGAGATCATGCACGAGATCGGCAGGATGATCGTGGACGACGTGGAGCTGGTTCTGCGCGGGCTTCCACCGCAGAGGACGCAGCGCGCCAGCTTTGAGACAGCGGCGAAGTATCGCAGCACTACGCCGGGGAACTCATAGAAAGACGCATCTTCTGCCGGTGGAAGCCTCGAAATTGCCTGGTACATTTTTATCTACAGTGAAGAATTGACCCATATTTTGTGCAGATAAATAATAAAAAAGCCGGAAGATTGTTACCGATCGGCACAATATATTCTTATCACTATATGGTACTCCTGCAAAGCGTGGGTCGAAATTAAATAGATGATTTCATAACCATTTAAGAGCAGAATGTCTCCCGATACCGATCTTCGCATGGAGAAAATCCGGGTAACGATTAGAAAATAATGAGAAAATTTTCTCAAAATAATACTTGACAATTCTCAACAATGCGACCTAGTATCCGATTCGCTTGAAATTTCTACGTGAAGATTGAGTTGGAACTTGCGGAAATCTTTCATTTAGAGAAAAAGATTTCGATTGAGAGGGGATAGATCATGAGCTGGAACTTGGGAAGAAAGCTGATTTCGAAGGTTGGAATTTCAATGTTCGTCACGCTGGCCGTGCTGATGCTGCTGATTTCGGGCGGCAAACAGGCATCAGGTCAAGCCTGCGCAGCTCAGAACTGGGCCGCCTCAACACCCAACATCTGGGCCGCCACTGTCAGCGACGTGGTGATGTTAAACAATAGCCCGACGACCAACCAGCCCACGATTCCCATCATGCTCTACGATGGCACTTACAGCCCGTGGGGATATTCGCAGCATCCGCAGGCGGTTACGCAGTTGAATACCAACTGGTCCTGCCCCTCGGGTACGCCGGTGATTTCCATAGCCGGGGCAGGGCGCGAGACCGTCGCTTTCCAGCTCTTTATCACCGCGCCCGCGGCTACTACGCTGAGCGATGTCTCGGTGACGATCACGTCGCTGACCGGTCCTGGAGCAACTCTGACCTCGGACAATACCGGAACCTCCGAAGTGACCCGTTATCTGGAGGGTTATGTTCCCTACAGTTGTACTGGCGATACGGCTATTGGCTGCGTGCAGGCTACAGGGAACATACCTGATCCTCTGATTCCGTTTTACGATCCTTACGACTCGGGGAATCCTGCTGTTGCGACCCCCTTCAATGTGCAAGAGGGGACGACCCAGGGAGTGTGGGTGAATATCTCCATTCCCGCCAATCAAACTGCGGGAGCCTATGCCGGTACCCTGACAGTGAGCGGCACCGGCATCTCAACCACAAACATTCCCGTGAATTTGACGGTGTGGAACGGCAACCTGCCGGGCTTTGACGCCGGCTCGATCAACTCTAGCTATGCCGACATGCTGAAAGTGTGGCTACCTCTCTACGAGAGCAGTCTGGATTCGGGCGAGGGCATATCCGGGTCGGATATTCCGCTCTTTCAGAAATACCAGGTCATGGCCCACAACTATGACATTGACGCCCAGTTTGATCCGTTTGGGCCTTCGATTAGTGGGGCCTACCCGTCAACGAATCCGACCAGCTTTACGACGAACGGCACGACAAGCTCGATTACCTGGACCACTTACGATTCGTATTTCGGTCCGTCTCTGACGCCCGGCGGGTTGTTCTCGGACGGCACTGCCATGCGGGTCCTCGATGGGCCGATTGCGAATGGCGGCGCCGGCGCATGGACTTATGGGGCTGGGTATAGCTGGTGCATGTATAACTGCGCAGACGCACCATTAATGCCCGCGGGGCTAGTTGCACTGACGCAGAACTACGCGACCCAGACCTCCCAGCATTTTTCTTCTAACCACACCTCTAAGAACTGGGCAATTCCGGATTTGATGAGCTATACCTTCGACGAAAACTACAACGTTCACAGCTATCAATTGGGCGATCAGCCCTTGATGTATCAGATTATGTCGCAGGTGATGCAGGCCATCAATGCGTCCAACAGCTCGTTGTCCTCGACATGGGCCGCGTCGACGGCGCCGATGCGTGTACTTACGACTGACGAACCCGCCTGCATGGAGGATGGTGACACCCCGTATTACACCGCTTCCGCATGCGCGGATCACCTCAATCTTTCCTACCCCGGCGGTGCGCTTGCGACACCGGGTTACAGCACCTCCTGGGTGACCACCTGGTCTCCCAGCCCAGGAATCTATATGACCGGCGAGCCGGGACCAGGCTTGTCCTATGGCGTGGACCCAACGATCATTGCCGGCACGGGATATGAGTACACTCTGGACCTTACTCAGGGTGTTCCTGCGCTCTCGACAGCCCCTGCGCCCATCGAGAGATGGACCTATAACAATGGCGGCGGCGGTTCTGGCGGCATCTACCGGCGTCTTACTTACTGGCAGGCATACAAGTACGGACAGGATGAGACGATTGCCAGTGTCGGCGATCCCAATCCGGCTACGCCGGCCCCGGGCGGAATATGGTCATGGATTGGCGACTTCTGGGGCGGGTACAGCGGAGGCGCATCGGCCAGTTCGTGCAACAGTCTGTCCCCGTTTGTATCGAACGGGGGTGACCAGGGCGACTCCTATTTCTTCCCTGGGAACGAATTGGGCTGCTATTACACGGCCAATCCCGTGGGCGAGACCGTTCTGACCGCGAACCCGGCAGTCAATACGACCTGCACGTCGAATAACTACAGCGTATGTAACGGTATCAGCGGTCCGATAGCGACCAGGGAATTGGAGCAATGGCGCCGTGGATACGAAGATTATGAATACCTGTACCTGTATGGGAAACAGGCCGGCAGAGCGGCAGCCGAGGCAGTTGTCGCATCCGTAGCCGCCGAGGGAATGGCGGATTGGGAGGGCTACGACTGGGAAAACATAGATGGGGGTTGGTACGAGTATGGCGTCACCCCAGTTGGGACTGCTTACAGCGGCAACTGCACCTACCCCAGTGCCATCGACTCTCCCATCTTTGGCGACCTTCCCAATGGATTGCCCAACGGACCGACCGGGCAAGGTTCCTCTGGGTCTGCGCTTGGCTACGAGGCTTGCGAAGGATTGTGGTCGCCTGATCCCTACGCGTATGAATCAGCGCGAATCCAGTTAGCGGAGGCGCTTGGTTTTGCGCCGGCTACAACTCCGTCCGTAACCAACCTGAATCCGTCGAGCGGTTTGAATTCCGGCGGGACTTCGGTCGTCATTACCGGAACCGACTTCACGGGCGCTACCGCGGTTGAATTCGGCGGTGTGTCAGCAAGCAGCTTTACCATCAACTCATCGACAAAGATCACCGCGGTTGCACCCGCAGGGAATGGAACGGTTGCTGTACAGGTCTTTGGACCTGGCGGCGTTAGCCCGTCCAACCCCAACGATCTTTTCACGAACATCTCGCCGGTAACGGTGACAGGACTCAGCCCGAACCAAGGCGTGCAAGCGGGCGGAAACACTGTCTCCATTACAGGAACGTACTTCTCCACGGGCGCGACGGTAATGTTCGGCTACTCGCCGGCCACCAATGTGGTTGTGAACTCAGCCACCAACATTACAGCAACAGCGCCGGCAGGCATCGGCGAGGTGAATGTAACCGTAACCACCTACCAGGGAACCAGCGCGGACAACAGTGCCGATCTCTATACCTATGAACCGCCTCCGACGGTGACTGGCCTCAGCCCGTCGAGCGGCCCAATTGCTGGCGGCACTTCGGTAACAGTCAGCGGTTCGGGCTTTGTCAGCGGCGCGACGACCGTAATGTTCGGCAGCAATGCGGGCACCAGCGTCAATGTCACCTCGGGCTCGAGCCTTACGGTGACCTCGCCCCAGGGTTCGTCGATGAGCGGCGGCGCGGTCAATGTGACGGTGACAACGGTGGATGGAACCAGCCCCATCAGCGGCGCCGATCAATTCACGTACAATTCGCCGGTGACAGTTACCGGCATTAACGTGCATTCCGGCCCACCAGCGGGCGGAACCTCGGTGGTCATCACCGGAACCGACTTTACCGGAGCATCGGCAGTCAAGTTTGGCGGCGACGCAGCCGCCGGCTTTACGGTCAACTCCAACACTCAAATTACGGCGACCTCGCCGGCGGGCGGCGGCACGGTGGACATCACCGTAACCAACTCGCCCTACAGTAGCGCGCCCGTTTACGCCGACCTGTTCTCCTACACCACGGCGATCAATACCGGCGTATTTTCAATTCTGCCGACTACGGCGGTGGGATCGACCTCGTCCTCGCAGAACGTTCAGATAACCTTGAAGACGGCCAGCGCCATCAGCAGCATCACCGTACCCCTGGCGCAGAACGGCGTGCAGGAGTTCACAGTTGGCACAGTCACCGGCTGCACCATTGGCGGCGCCAGCAATCCGGCGAATACGGTCTGCACCGTGCCTATCAAGTTCACTCCGCAGTATCCCGGCATCCGCATGGGCACGCTGACGGTGAACAACAACAACGACGTGATCGGAACCGCAGGCCTTGCCGGCGTCGGCCAGGGTCCGGAGATTGCAGTAACTCCTGGATCGTTGACCATGGCAATCGGCGGCGGCGCCAACGGCGTAACCGAAGTTCCTGAATCGGTGACGGCTGCGGCCATCGCCGTTTCAAACAACGGCTCCGGCCTGGCAATGGATGGAGCCGGCAATCTGTATATCGCGGACGACATCAACTGCCTGGCTTACAAGGTCAATCCGTTGACCAACCAGATCGTGGTGGTGGCCGGCAATTACACCTATGCCGGCGGCGCGGTAACGCCGAGCACGACGCCTGAGCCTGCGCTAGGCTCGAACACCTGTCCGCAGGCCATCGCGGTGGATGGAGCGGGTAACATTTACTTTGGCGATGCGCATGCCGTGAACGGCAGCGGTTACCCGGATGTGGTCGAGGAAGTCTCGCAGGCTACCGGAGAGATCTGGGTCATGGCCGGAGGCGGCTCTAATGCTCCGAGCACCACTTCACAGGCAGCCACCAGTGTAGCCATCAACGGCATCAACAGCCTTGCGACGGATACGTCGGGGAACCTCTATATCTCCGACTTCTTCAACAACCTGGTTGAAAAGGTAACGCCGGCCGGACAGCTCGTTGTTGTGGCCGGAGGCGGAAGCACGCCAGTCAGCACAACTCCTCAGCCGGCAACAAGCGCGCAATTGAATGGACCGACCGGCATGGTGTTCGACGCTTCGGGGAATTTCTACATCTCCGACCAGAACATCAGCAAGATCGAGAAGGTGAATACATCAGGGCAAATCTTCTCCGTTGCAGGCGGTGGCGCAACTTCGCCCAGCGATACTCCGCAGCCGGCCCTCAATGTGGCCCTCAACAATCCGTCCGGCCTGGCGGTCGATGGAGCCGGAGACCTCTACATCGCGGACTTCTCCAACGACTTGATCGAGCAGGTTAACGTAGCTGGAGAGCTGGTGGTGGTAGCCGGCGGCGGCAGCACAGTTCCGACCTCGACCGTCGAATCCTCCCTTAGCGCTTCCCTCGGCAATATCGAAGGCGTAGAAGTGGATGGAGCGGGAAATATCTTCATCGCGGACGGCCAGAATATCGGCAACGGCGCCAACATGGTGGAGAAGGTAACCACCGTTGGAGCGCCGTTGAACTTCCCATATACCAATGTGGGCTCGAAGAGCGTGCCTCAATCGCTCACTTTGACCGACATCGGCAACACGTCGCTGACCATGAGCAGCGTGAGCGCTACAACGGATTATCCGCTGCAGTCCACAGGCTCTTGCACGGTCACGGCGCAAAACGGACAGACTCTGAATACCAGCAGCAGTTGCACTATTGCGTACCTCTTCGATCCGACCACAAACGGCGTGCTCGATGAGGCGGCCACACTGACCGATAACAATTTGAACGTTGCTAACTCAACACAGCAGCTCTCGTTCACCGGAACAGGCATCGGCGGAAACATAGTGGCAACACCCGCATTCAGTCCCGCTGGCGGCGCCTATCTTACGGCGCAGACGGTGACTATCAGCGATTCAACCTCCGGTGCGTCGATTTATTACACGACCAACGGGTCAACACCGACCACGAGTTCGTCCCTCTACTCCAGCCCCGTCTCAGTTTCGGCGAACGAAACTTTGGAAGCGCTGGCGACGAAGTCGGGCGAAACCAATAGCTCGGTCGCATCGGCTGTGTACGTAATCAACGGCACGGTGGCCACGCCGACGTTCAGCCCCGCTGCAGGAAGCTACGGGCCTGCGCAAACGGTAACCATCAGCGATACCACTGCTGGATCGACGATCTACTACACTACCAACGGGTCAACACCGACCACGGCCTCGAGTCTCTACGGGGGCGCAATCACCGTTTCGGTTACCGAGACAGTGAAGGCACTCGCAGTTGAATCCGGCTACAACAACAGCGCGGTCGCATCCGCTGCGTACACCATCAACGGAACGGTGGCCACGCCGGCGTTCAGCCCCGCGGCTGGAAGCTATGGGCCGGCGCAGTCGGTAACCATCAGCGATGCAACCTCTGGGGCGACGATCTACTACACCACCAACGGGTCAACACCGACCACGGCTTCGTCCACTTACTCGAGCGCGATCTCAGTTTCGGTCACCGAGACTCTGGAAGCGATTGCGGTAAAGGCGAATTACACCAACAGCGCCGTTGAATCCGGGGTGTACACCATTAACGGAGCGGTTGCCACGCCGACATTCAGCCCGGCGGGTGGAACTTACAGCACCACGCAAACGGTGACCATCAGCGATACAACCTCTGGATCGACGATCTACTACACCACCAACGGGTCAACACCGACCACTGCTTCGTCCACCTACTCGAGCGCCATCACGGTTTCGGTCACCGAGACACTTGAGGCACTTGCGGTGAAGGCCGGCTATTCCAATAGCGCGGTCGGATCGGCGGTTTACACCTTCAGCGGCACGGTGGGCACACCGGGGTTCAGTCCCGCGGCGGGTACCTATAACACGTCGCAGACGGTAACCATCAGCGATGGAACCTCTGGCGCGTCGATCTACTACACCACCAACGGGTCAACCCCGACCACGGGCTCGACTCACTACTCGAGCGCAATCACGGTTTCGGCTACTGAAACTCTCAAGGCGCTGGCCACAAAATCGGGCTTTACCAATAGCGCGGTTGGCTCTGCAGTATACACACTGAAGGTGGCTACACCGGCGTTCAGCCCCGCGGCTGGAACCTACAATTCGGCGCAAACGGTGACCATCAGTTCGTCAACACCCTCCGCGTCGATCTACTACACCACCAGCGGATCGACGCCGACCACGGCTTCGACCCTCTATTCGAGCGCAATCGCGGTTTCCAAAACGGAAACCCTCAAGGCACTCGGCGTAAAGACTGGCTATACCAATAGCGCGGTCGGCTCGGCGGTATACACGCTGAAGGTGGCAACGCCTACGTTCAGTCCCGCAGCTGGAAGCTACGGGTCTGCGCAGACGGTGAGCATCAGCGATACAACCTCCGGATCGACGATCTACTACACGACCAATGCAACAACCCCGACGACGGCCTCAACCAAGTACACGAGCGCCATCACGGTTTCGGCTACAGAGACGGTCGAGGCATTGGGCGTGCTGACGGGCTATTCCAATAGCGCGGTGGGAACGGCGGTGTACACCATCAACGGAGCGGCGGCCACGCCAGGCTTCAGCCCCGCGGCTGGAACCTACAGCTCCGGGCAAACGGTAACCATCAGCGATGGAACCTCGGGCGCGTCAATCTACTACACCACCAACGGGACAACTCCAACCACCGGCTCGACTCTCTACTCAAGCGCGGTATCGGTTGCGAGCACTCAGACGCTTGAAGCGCTTGCGGTAAAGGCGGGCTATTTCAATAGCGCGGTTGGCTCGGCGGCCTATACCATCAATCCCGACATCACCACAATAGCGGGCGTTCAGGGTGGAACCACCAATCCCACCAACGGAATGGTTGCGCAGGGCAATAGCATTGGAGCTCCGGAAGGAGTTGCCATAGCTCCAGTGCTTAACGGTGCGGGCGGTGATATCTACTTCGATAACACCAATGATTACGATCTATACGTGATCTACAAAGGCGGCGCGGCGGCGGCGGCCATCCTTGCTGCCGACGGAATTAGCTCTCCGGTGGTGGGAGATACGTATTCAATTAACACCGGCCTGAATGAGACAGGCCCATGGGTATCTCTTGGTCTCTTTGTCGACTCATATGGCAATGTGCTTTTAGCGGACCCTGACTACAACCGGGTTTATATGTTCTACGCCGGTGAGGTCGCAGGTCAAGGCACCAACCCAGCGGATGCGCTCCTGACTGCCGATGGCAGCGCGTGGGTAGTAGGCTATGGGCTACATGCGGGCTACTCCTACCACATTGCCGATGGTGGAACGGTAGTCGGCGCCGCACCGACTACCCCTAATCCGCACGACGTATGGGTGGATAGCGCCGAGAACGTCTTCTTCACGGACGGAAGCGGAAATGGATTCGTCGAGGTGGTCTACAACACCAGCGGAACCTCTGCCGCGGCCATCCTTACGGCCGAAGGTTATACAGGACTGAAGCAGGGCTCAACCTACATCATCGCGGGCGGCCTGAGCCCTGCAACATACCCGTATGACGACGATGGCGGAAGCTCGGTTGCTTACAATGGCGGCACGACTACGGCCAACACCGCTATCAATAACCCGTGGGGCCTCTACGGAGATTCGGCGGGCGATATCATCTTCGCAGACAGCAGCTCTAACAAAATCAAAAAGCTGTCGGGCAGCACGGCGGTTCTTAGCACGATTGGCGGCCCGGCAGCCGGAACTCAAACCACTGTGGGCCATGGCGGAGACGGCGGCCTGGCCACATCCGCGCAAATGAACGATCCGATCGGCGTCATTCTCGACCCGAGCGGCAACGTCTACTTCGCCGATAGCGGCAACAGTTCGGTACGCATGATCGGCACAACCGGTTACATCAGCACCGTTGCCGGTACCAGCGGCACTAGCGGCACCTATTCAGGGGAAGGCGGTCCCGCCACTTCGGCGGTCATGAACACTAGTAGCGGTCCGGCCATTTTCTTGTCGATTGATGCGTCCAGCAACATTTACATTTCGGACGACGGCAATGACATGATCCACAAATTCTAGCCCCCGGGCTGGAACCGACGTATTATTTTTTTATCCCGGCAGCGCGGAACTACAGTTCCTCGCTGCCGGTCACAAATAGCTCGACCACTTCGAGAGCGACGATCTGCTACACAACGAACGCCGACTTCCCGAATACGGGCTCAAATGTCTATACCGGTCCGATCGCTATCACCGGTACTGCGACAGTGCAGGCTATTGCCGCTGCCTCCGGCTACACGACGAGCGCGGACGGTACAGCGAGCTACATCATCCAATAGCGGATCGGAGGCTTTGTTTTCGAACAGCTCTAAGGTTGCAAGGGCCAGCTACTAAAACAACCAGGAGGGAATGCGGAAGGGAGTGCCCGTTGACCACGGAAACCCACAAGGACAGTACCGAGTGGGCAACGAAAGTCGGCGGGCACACCTTTCCGGATTTCTTCTTCGGCTCTGGGGTTAAAGGTTACTTGAAGTTCGATCCAGGAATTCAGGGAGACCGCTCTTTTGCCTCATTCAAATAGGCAGCGGAGCCGTAGAGTTCCGCAACATATATATATAGCCCTCGCACACCCGCATTTCCGCCGGGCCGCCTGGGCTTTCGACAGATTTCAAGAGCCCCGGCCGAGCCGCAGGATACTATTAGAATATTTTCTCATTATTATTCTTGACAGTTCTCGTTTGTGTGACGTAGTATCCGTGTTTCGCGTAAATTTTTCACATTGCGGTCAGAGTAAATTCGCACAGATATGGAATGGCCTGCGTTTCAGCAGGTCCAAGCGGCCAGGATAAGGGCGCGGATGGGGCCACGGTGAATCAATGCTCTACCCCCTGGAACGGGACTCGGGAAAAAACCGCAGGCGGCAAGATGAATTTCAACTCGCAAACCAGTGAACCTTCGGCATCCCCGGCGGGCAATCGGAAATGGGGATTAACTCGGAAATAGGGGGCAATCGGCAATGGGAATTGGCAGGAAGTTTGCATTTTCGGCTTTCGTAATCGTGGCAATAGTACTCATGTTGCCGTCAGGAGCATGGGGGCAGGCATGCCCGGCGCCCAATTGGGCCACCGGCCCTACGGTGTGGGCCACAATCGACAGCATCAAAGTGGTGCAAGGGAATGATCCGGCAACAAACATGCCGATCATCCCGGTGTATGTGGATGCCGGTGAATTTGACCCGCAGGGATATCCGCAGCATCCGGCGCCGCTGACGCAACTGAATCCCGTCTGGTCGTGCCCCGCTGGCACGCCCGCTATTTCGATAGCCGGCGCGGGACGCGAAACCGTTGCATTCCAACTTTTTATTACCGCCGGCACGAGCACGAATCTGAGCAGCGTTGCAGTGGAGATCAGCCCGCTGACGGGTCCAGGAACGACGATCAGTTCAGACAACACACAAGGCTCGGCTGTTCTTCGCTATCTCGAGGGATACATACCGGAGACCTATGCGGGGTCCGGTAATGTGCAGCTGCCCGTGAGCGGAAATTTCCCCGATCCTCTGCTCCCGTTTTATGACCCCTACGATGCGGGCAATGGGCCGGTAGCGACGCCCTTCAACGTGGCCGCCACAACGACCCAGGGTGTGTGGGTCGATATCACCATCCCCGCGAATCAAACCGCCGGGATCTATGCCGGAACCGTCACGATTACTGACACAACGGGCGTGGGAGGCATCGGAACGGTCACGTTTCCTCTCAGCCTGACGGTTTGGAACGGCAATCTCCCGCGCTTCGACGATCCCACCCAGCCCGGCATGCTGAAGGCCTGGATGCCGTTATACGGCTCAGCGTTGCAGTCGGGCGAGGGATTCAACTGCCTGTATTCCCCAACCTACGTTTCCACCATTGTGGACTGCGGCGGGCCGAATGCAACGGATCTGACCATGATTCACGCATATCAAACGATGGCGCATAACTACGATTTCGACACGCAAGTGGACGGGCTGGGCCCAGCGCTGACTCCAACGGCCGGAACATCGCCTTCGCCCACGGCTATTACTTCCATTGACTGGACTATTTGGGATCAGATGAACGGTCCCTCCCTTACGCTGGGCGGACTCTTTCCGGACGGAAGCAGCATGAGAGTGATCGATGCGCCATTCTCCGCCGGCGGAGGCCCATGGAATGACGGCTTCTATCCAAACTGGAATAACTGGGGTTATTACGACAACAGCCTTCCTCCCACCGGGCTGCTGCAACTGTTCCAGAGTTACGCGCAACAGATATCCCAGCATTTTACGTACAACCAGAACAATGCAAAGTGGGGCAATAGCGAGATTATTGCTTACACGTTCGACGAGACCTACGACAAGCTAGGCTCAATGCCGATTCTGAATAACGTGATGGAGGAATATGCGCAGTCCCTCAATCTAGCCAATCAGGCGCAGGGGTGGGTCAATCCCGTGCGCTTCTTCCTGACTGCGCCTCCCGGCTGCATTCCAGGCGCGACGGTTGGCGTGGAATCCGGCGCTATCTGCACGGCCCAGGAAGGCCTTTCCTATCCAACGGTAGGAGGCGTGGCGGCGGACTGGGTGGAAGATTGGGTTCCCGACGGCGGGTTCTACGAGCCAGGCTCTTCGACCGGCGCTGCCGGCTACTCAATGGACAGCGTGGCAGCCAATTCCACCGCTCCGGTTCCGATTGAGAAATGGTTCTACGGGGGCGGCGACCCATACACGCCCAATACCGGCATCAACAACGACGCTCTTGGCTACCGCACCGACTTCTGGATTGCCGCCAAGTACGGGCTCGACCAGACCTCTGTCAGCCCAGGCGATCCAAATCCTGCGCCAACTCCGGGCGGAGTGTTTAACTGGGCCGCCAACTACTGGGCGGTCGGCGACAGCGGTACGCCCTCAACGGCCACCGACTGTTCCACCAGTCCTTTCTTCAATGAATGGGGCGAGGGCTGGGGCGGCAATGGATATCTGTTCTACCCCGGAAACGAAGTGGGTTGTTATTACCAAACCAACTCCCAGGGCACCCCGGTCGGCGCCACCATTCTCACGGCGAATCCCGTGGCCAACGCCAGTTGCCCCGTCGATGCAAACGACTTCGCAATTTGCAACGGAATCAGCGGACCGGTGCCGTCGATGACCATGGAAGAATGGCGCCGCGGATATGAAGACTATATGTACATCTACCTGCTGCGTCAGCAGAATAGCGCACTGGCCACGGAGATTGTGAATTCGATGGGCAGCAGCGGAATCACCAACTGGAATGCGTTGAATTGGGAATCGGTAGATCCCTACTACCTCATCACCGGCGTCTTTTCGAACAATGGTGGATATGGTCACGGGTGGCATTGCACCGATTCGGCTTTGGGCCTCCCCAATGGTCCCACGGGGGCATGGGGTTGCCCGGGCGAGTGGTCACATAATCCCTACCAATATGAAGAGGCGCGCGTCACTATGGCGCAGGACCTTGGGTTTGTCTCAGCCAGTGCCCTGCCGACGGTGACCGCCATTAGTCCGGCAACCGGTCCTGCAGCGGGTGGAACCACGGTGACCATCACCGGGACGGGCTTCACCACAGCCAGCACGGTTAATTTCGGCAGCACCGCCGCCACGTTCACCATCAACTCGGCAACGCAAATCACGGCCGTTTCCCCTGCGGGCATCGGCACGGTGGATGTAACGGTCTTCACGCCGAGCGGTACAAGCGTAACCAGCGCCGCCGATCTGTTTGCCTATCCCGCGGCTCTGGTTTCTCCGCCAACCGTGACTGCCGTTAACCCGGGGACCGGTCCGGCATCGGGTGGAACCACGGTGACCATTACAGGGACGGGCTTCACCGGAGCCACCGCGGTCGATTTTGGCGGCAGCGCCGCTACCAACGTTACTGTCAACTCCGCAACGCAAGTCACCGCGGTTTCCCCTGTAGGTACCGGCACGGTGGATGTGACGGTCGTTACACCGAACGGCACCAGCGCCACCAACGCGTCCGATCAGTTTGCCTATGCGAATCCAGGCAGTTATACGATCACGGCGAATCCATCGTCGCTGACTATCCAGGCGGGGCAACCGGGAGTTTTCGCGCTGACAGTGACACCAACCGGCGGCTACACGGGCACTCTAACCTTGAACTGCTCCAATCTGCCCGCCAATGCGCTCTGCGTGTTCTGGCAGGACGGCGGAGGGACGAACACGGTTACGCTGAGCGGAAACGAGGCAATGGGAGTTTCGCTGACCATTGAGACGAACGTACAGCAACTGGCAGCAGCGCCAGGCGAGCAGAACCGGTCGAATCCGATTTTGCCGGCTTTAGCCATCTGGGGCCCGGGCAGCCTGCTGGGGCTTGCGGCCTTCCGCCGGCGTAAAAAACAAGGTCTGAAGCGGAGACGGCAACGATTGCTGGGGATCGGCCTGCTGGTCCTGATGACGGGTGCGATGGCAGGCGTCGTCGGGGGCTGTGGCTCACCGGCTACCACCACCACACCAGCCGGAACATCGACCGTGACGGTGACCTCCACTGCGCCTGCGGGCAGCAGCGGACTCAGCCAGTCTGTCAACCTAACGCTCACCGTAACGCAGTAGGAGAAGACATCATGAAAACGATCCCGACAAGAATTACCACTGCGCGCGGATTTTCCGCATTCTTACAGTCCAACGGGTTCTCTGTATTCATGGGGTTCCTCGCACTGTGTTTTGCAGTATCCAGCCTGGCCGCGCAGACGACCGCATCCGGCCAGGTAACCCTGGCGTCCATACTCTCTGTCACCGCCGGTGGCGGCAGCACTGTGCCCAGCACGACTTCCGGGCCGGCCACCAGCGCAAAACTGAGCGCACCCTCGGCTGCGGCAGTCGATGCACTGGGAAACCTCTACATCGCGGATGCGGGCAGCAATCTGGTAGAGCAGGTGAGCCCCGCCGGGCAGATCGTGGTGATCGCCGGCGGCGGCAGCACTGTGCCGAGTACAACATCCGAAGCAGCCACCAGCGCAAAACTGAATCATCCTACAGGCGTAGCCGTCGATGCATCGGGAAACGTCTATATCGCCGATCAGGGTAATGCTCTGATCGAAGAAGTTTCGGCTGGGCAGATCGTGGTGCTGGCCGGAGGCGGCGGAACGGTTCCGGGCACTTCGCCGGGAACGGCCACCCAGGCAAAATTGACGACTCCCACAGGCGTGGCCGTCAATGCGGCAGGGACCGCCGTCTACGTTGCGGACCAGGGTTTAGCTGAGATCTGCGAGGTAACGGCAGGTACGATCCAGGTAGTGGCCGGAGGCGGCGGAACGGCGCCGAGTACCACGCCGGAAGGCGCTCTCAGCGCGCAGTTGACCACTCCGGCAGGCGTGGCCGTCGATTCCGCGGGAAATTTCTACATCGCCGATACAGTTGGCCTGGTTGAGGAAGTGACGGCCGGGCAGATTGTGTTGTTGGCCGGCGGCGGCAGTACAGCTCCCAGCCTCACTCCGGAACCCGGCTACAAAGCATCGCTGGGCGCTCCCATTGGCGTCGCGGTGGATAACATGGGCAATCTCTACATCGCGGATCAGGGCAACAACCAGATCGAAGAAGTGAATCTGCTGGCGCAGTCGATCGTAGTAGTGGCCGGAGGCGGCAGCAACGCTCCGCAAAACCCGGGCATACCGGCCACAGCCGTAGGTTTGAACGGCCCCACCGGCGTAGCCATCAACACTCCGGGAACCCTGTTCATCGCGGACGCGGGCAATCATCTGGCCGAAGGGGTTCAGCTTGCCCAGGCTCAATTTCCCACCACGGCGATCGGACTCAGTTCGGCAGTCGAGACCCTTCAAGTTGAGCTGCTCGTGGCCGGCCCGGTCAGCAGCATCGGCGTGCCGAAGGCAGCGAATGGGTCGCAGGAGTTCGTGGTTGGCACGGTAACCGGATGCAACATTGGAGGGAGCAGCAATCCCGCCGGCTCAGTTTGCACGGTTCCAGTCACCTTCAGCCCGGCATATCCCGGCTTGCGTACCGGCACTCTGACAGTGAGTAACGGCACTTCCACAGTGGGAACGGTCGGCCTCTATGGAATAGGGCTGGGGCCGGAGGTGGTGCAATCGCCTGGGGCGCTCTCCGTCATCGCCGGCGGTGGAAGCACGATTCCGGTGAGCGGTTCAGGAACGGCAGCCCTCGGCGCGACAATGACTGACCCGACCAGCGTCGCAGTGGATGCAGCCGGGAATCTCTACGTCGCCACTGGAAACGACGGCACCGGCGAGATCGAGGAGATTTCCGCATCCACCGGGATGGTGACGCTGGTGGCAGGCGGAGGCGCCACGGTTCCCAGCATTACCCCGTCGCCGGCTACAAGCGCCCTCATCTATCCCTTTGGCATCGCCGTAGATGGAGCCGGGAACATCTACATTGCCGACTACGGCAATGCGCAGGTGGAGGAGGTGGATGCCACGACGAATCAGATCGTGGTGTTGGCCGGCGGCGTCACCGGCTGGGAGACTCCAAGCACAACCCCGGTACGGGCGATCAAGGCGCAAATCTATCCTTTCGGCGTCGCGGTCGATCTGAATGGCAACCTGTACATCGCCGACTACATCACCGGTGGCGGCCTCGTCGAAGAGGTGCCGGCAGACACAGCACAACTCGTCGTGGTGGCCGGATGCAACAGCTGGTGCGGCTCAGAGCCGAGTCCAACTCCGGAGCCGGCAACTGCGGCTGGGTTCTACCAGGTGATCGGCGTGACGGTGGATGGAGCCGGCAACCTCTATATTGCCGACGCAGGCGATGACGAGGTTGCGATGGTAACCGCATCAACGGGGCAGATCGTTCGAATAGCCGGTTTCGGTCCCAACCTGCCGGGCTCGATCCCGACGCCAGGCACCGAAGCGGCATTGAACACTCCTTCCAGCCTTGCAGTGGACGCGGCAGGCAACGTGTACATCGCGGATACCAGCAATGGCCAGATCGAGCAGGTGTACAGCCCGGCCGGCCTGACCAGCCAGGCCGACCAGATTGTTCGGGTAGCTGGAGGCGGCGCCACGCCTGTGAGTTCGGGGCCGGTGGCGGCCACCAGCGCGCAACTCAATAATCCAATAGGCGTCGCGATCGATGGAGCTGGCAACATCTACATCGCCGATTCAAGCAACAACCGGATTGAAAAGGTAACAGCCGCTGCATTGCCATTGGCCTTCACTGATACGTATGTGGAAGCAACCAATGCCACACAGCAGACAGTCACGCTCGGAAATATAGGCAATCAAACACTCGATATTGCCAGCGTGAGCACGGCAGCGGATTTTCCAACAGCGGGCGCCAGCACTTGTTCAGCTTCCGCACAGACATTAACTCCGGGCACTACATGCTGGCTTGTGTATGACTTTCTGCCAACGGTGCCGGAAGCCCTGGACGAAACGGTTGCTTTGACGGATAACAGCTTGAACGCGCCTCCGGCCCAGCAGACAATTTCGCTGACTGGCACAGGGGTTGCCTACATTGCGAGCTACACCATCGCGGTGAATCCAACAGCGGTCACAGTCAAGGCAGGACAAAATGGGACTGCCACGGTGACGGTGACTCCAAGCGGAGGATACACCGGCTCCCTCACGTTGAGCTGCACCAACCTGCCGGTCAATACGCTTTGTGTCTTCTCGCAATCCGGCACGGTCACGCTGAACGGCAGCAACCAGGCGGTGCCGGTAACATTGACCATCCAGACGAACCTGCAGCAGACGGCGGCAGCGCCGGCCTCCAACGGACAGAGTCCGTTGAATTCGATTTTGCCTGCTTTGGCCATCTGTTTCCCAGGAGGCCTGTTAGGGCTTGCGGCCTTCCGCCGGCGTAAGAATCAAGATATGGAGCGCCGCCGGCAACGCCTGCTGGGGATCGGCCTGCTTGTCCTGATGACGGGCACAATCGCAGTTGTCTTAGCGGGCTGCGTATCGAATTCCTCATCCATCACCACCGCACCACCCGGAGTATCGACAATATACGTGACCTCGACTGCGCCCGCAGGTAGCGGCGGGCTCAGCCAGTCTGTCAATCTCACGCTCACCATAACGCAGTAAAAGGGAAAAACTGAATGCGAACGACTGTGTCAGCACCAGATTTGGGGCTGACACAGTTGTTCCTCTATCGCTCATCCGGGCAAATCGACCGGCAAAGAATCTCGAAGACTAAAGATGGAAATAAGGGATTTGAAGCACAATCGCGCCCCGGTAGATCATCTAAGCCTTTATTAATCTAAATATTAGAACCATCAGGAAATTTTCTCATTATATTTAATGTTTTTGCTTGACATTGGGAAATTTGTCGGATATCTTTCCATTGCATTGTGGAAGGCCCGTATATTCGTACGGAAATCGGAAGCGAGGAAGGACTGAATGAAAAAGTATTTGGTAGCAATCTTTTGTATCGTTCTACTCTTGAGCGGAGCGGTAGCCGTGGCCCAGACCATCACCGGTTCAGTGCGCGGAACGGTAACCGATCCTAGTGGCGCGGTAGTTGCTGGCGCCAAGGTGGCTGTCACCAATATAGGCACCGGCGTTACCACGCGTACCGCCACCGACAAAAGCGGCTTGTATAACGTCGGGTTCCTGGTTCTGGGCAATTACACGGTTACCGCAACGGCGCCTGGTTTCGAGACCTCTTCGGTGGGGCCGTTCATTGTGCAGATCGACCAGATCGTAACGGCCGATGCGAAGCTGCAGGTCGGTAAAGCGTCTACCACGGTCAATGTTGTAGCGGACCAGTCGTTGCTCCTGGATACTGAGAATTCCACCGTCAGCACATCGATCAGTGCGACCGAGCTTGAAAACATGCCCATCGATGGGCTGAACATTCAGGAAGCAACCCTGTTTGTGCCCGGCGCCATCAATCCTGCCGCCAGTTCGATGGGCGGCCAGTTGGGCACGGGACGCGATGCCTTTACCCCGCACGAAGAGGGGCCGGCGGATGCGATCCCTTCCTTCAACGGCAATCGCCAGCAGTCGAACAGCTACATCCTGGATGGCATCGATATCAATGAGACGCTCCAGAATGCAATCGGCTACACTCCCTCACCATTCTCCATCCAGGAAGTTCACGTCATCACCGGCAATGCCGATGCCGAGTTTGGCAACGTAAACGGCGGCGAAGTGGTCATGGTCACCAAGGGTGGAACCAATCAATATCATGGCAGCGCCTTTGTATTCCATCAAAATAGCGGGCTCGATGCCAATACCTGGTCAAACAAATACAGCGGTACCCCCAGAGCGGGCTATAACCAAAATCAATTTGGCGCGGCTGTCGGCGGCCCAATCATCAAGAACAAGCTGTTCTTCTTCGGCAACTACGAAGCGCTTCGCTGGGGCACGGAAGGTCTTTCGTCCTCTAGTATTCCCACTTCGGCCATGCGCGGCATCACCGGCACCGTAGGGACGTACGATACGGCATCGACTTGCACCGGGGCACAGGCGGGCTATGCGGATTTTTCCACATTGTACTCAACCTATGAAACCCAACTGTGGAATACGGGTGTGACCGCGACTAACACGACCGGTGGATGGCAAAACGAAAGCATATTCCCAAATAACTGTGTTCCCATCAACCCAAACAATGTGCTGGCTACATTCCTGACAGCTCATCCATCGGCGTTCCCTTTGCCCAATCACCCGGTAGTCCCGGGCGGCTACTCGGTAGGAGGCAATTATTCGGGAGAGCAGTCTTCCATCCAGCGCAATGACCAGGGCGATATTCGCCTGGACTACACGCTCAACGGCAAAGATTCGTTTACGGGCAAATACAGCTACGGCGATGCATGGGACATGCCAACCAAGGTTCCTGTCTCAGCGGTGATTCCATTGACAGACGACTACCCATTCCTGAATGCCGTAGGCACATGGACCCACATCTTTTCTCCCACGATCGTGAACAACGCTCGCGCCGGACTTACTCGCCTTAAGCTCAATGCAAGTGTTCCCAAGGATCTCTCCGGCCTCTTCGGGGATACTGGCGAGACCGTGGCCGGGATCGGCTTGACGCCCGGCTGGCTGCAGACTCAGGCTGGGTATGCCTATATCAACGTAAGCAGTGGTGAGGGCTGGGATATGCAGAATTTCGGCTCCGAGCCTCCGATCCAGGGCATGGCGGTCGATAACAACTTCGATTACAACGACACTCTGAACTGGGAACACGGAAAACACATCACCAAGGTCGGTTTTGAATTCCTGCGCTATCAGCAGGACTACGTCAGCACCAGCGATACCGGCGGCTCGCTGGGACAATTCATCTACAACGGCAACCCGACGGCGAACTGGAACAACTACGGGAATAACAACGAGGGCTACGGATACGCTGATTTTGTTTTGGATACAGCATCCAATGCTCAAATCACCGGCCTTCATGGACTGTTCGGACAGCGGCAGTGGCGCGATGCCATTTTTGTCCAGGATGACTGGAAGGTTCTGCCGAACCTGACCGTGAATCTGGGCTTGCGGTATTCCTATGAACAGCCCAATTATGAAGTCAACAACAAGATGCTCAACGTCAATACGCCCTACGCCATCGGACAGCCGTTCGGCACTCCGGTCAATTCGATGCTGGAGTACGCCGGAGCATACAACCCGACCACGGGCAAGACCAATAGCCGCGCTCTTTACAACCCTTACCGTCTCGGCTTTATGCCGCGCTTTGGCTTCGCCTATAAGGCCACACCGAAGTTCGTAGTTCGCGGCGGATACGGAAGCACCGACGAGTTAGAATCCACGGGCTCGTCGCTACGTCTGACGCAAAACCCGCAATTCCAACCGGCAGTTAGCAAAAACGCCGGCGGTCCGGGGCCTTTTTCCCTGGGTACTTATTCTCTGGCGACAGGCCTGGTGGGAAGCGCGGGCACAAATACTTGCACCTCATCCAATTGCTATGCCTGGGATCCAGCCATGCGTCCGGCCGTGATCTCGCAGTTCAGCCTCAACGTGCAGTATCAGATCGACAGTCATACTTCTGTGCAGGCGGGTTATGTGGGCCAGGTCGGCCAGCATCTGGCCGTTCCCCTGTGGGCGAATCAATACACTCAGGACGATACCTGCGCGGGCCTGTCAACAACCGCTCTAATCGATGCCTGCTATCAGTCCATCGAGCCTTTCTTCGCGCTCGTGGGTAACCCGAACAGCCCCGATAATCCCGGCACCGACGTACTCAAATACACGGCATCGCGGGCCATTTCAAACTACCATTCTCTCCAGGTCTCATTGCAACGTCACATGTCCCAGGGACTGGAGTTTCTGGTCAACTACACATTCGGCAAGTCGATGACCAATAACGTCGGATACTTCGGCGTCACCAACACCGGCGATACCGATTCCTACTGGCAAAATGTGAATAATCCCAGGGGAGACTACGGCCCGTCTGCATTCGACGCGCGGCAAAGTGTATCCGCAACTGGGGTCTATCAACTTCCGTTCGGTCGCGGAAAACAGTTTGGCTCAAGCTGGAATCTTTTGACAGATGAAGTGCTCGGTGGGTGGCAGTTATCCATGAATGCCGAGCTCAATACCGGCTATCCGCTCACCATTCATCAAAACGGCATGCAATGCCAAGACAACTGCTCGCAGCTTTTAAGCCAGGACTACTTTGGATTCGCAAATCAATACTCAAAGATGAAAATTGCAGGACGGGGCCGCGTTGCCTCTGGCGAATTCAAGTGGTTTGGCACCGATCCAACGTCAATTCCATGCCATTCGCGTGGTACCGCTCCGACAAATAACCCGGATTGCGCTTATGGCCGGCCCAGTCAGGACTTTGGAACCGCACACGTCGGAACAGAGCGTGGTCCTGGATTCCAGAATTATGACTTGTCTCTTTCCAAGGCCTTCAAAACTTACAAGGACGAGACTATGAAGGCCCGCATCGACGCTTTCAATGCATTTAACATCGCGAGTTACGGCCCGCCCGAAACTTACATCGGCGGCAACCCGACCAACTTTGGTGATATTACCGGTACACTCTCCGGACCACGAAAGATTCAGATATCGCTGATCTACGCCTTCTAACCAAACGCTGTTTTAACTGCTGATCTGTTCACCGATTGACCGTACCGGCGGGTTGTCCAGCCAGGCAATCCGCCGGAATTGTTTACGGCCGGTAAGTCTGAATGCAACGATTCTTCAATTGATCCAAGAGATAGCATTGGGATGACAAAGAACGGGACTTGTATGCTGGCTAGACGATATCGCGGTTCAACGCGTTGGCTCAAAACTCTTCTGACGGCAGCTTGGCTGGGCTTAGCCGTCCAGACCTGTTTTGCAACCTCTACTGTGACGGTAGACTACCGCGTCTTCCCCGGTTTGGCGGAAATGGACGGTAATTGGGCTGCCCTGCTGGCAGCGTCTGACGGAAAGGTATATGCCGGTCTTGCCTGCCATGGCTGCAGCGGGCATCTTGTCTTCTACGACTCAAAGAAGGACAAGATGATCGATGTCGGGGACCTGAACAGGCTGACGGGAGAGCAGGGACTTGAAATAGGGCCGCAGTCGAAGATTCACGCCAAGTTTGGGGAGGGCAAGGATGGGCGAATCTATTTTGCCACCCACGGAGGATGGTGGTTCGACTACGCTCGATTCGCCACACCGGAAGGCTATCCGGGTTCCCACTATATGGCCTACGATCCACGGCTCGGCCAGGTGCAGGACTTCGGGATAGGGCCACGCTTCGAAGGTATAAATACCGGGGCTTACGATCCAAAGTTCAATCGCATCTATGGGCTTACGCACCCGCGTGCTCACTTTGTTTACTACGATGTCGCAACCGGCGCCAAGGTGGACAAGGGAAGAGTCAACAACTGGGACTCAATCTGCCGCACGCTTGGCATCGACAATCAGGGCAATGTATATGGAAGCTTCGGCGCAGGGCGGATTTTCATGTATTCGCCGCGAACAGACACCATACAAGAATTGAGCGCGCAGTTGCCCATTCGCCAGAAGGGCATATCTTTGGGGCGCGACTACGGGAAATCCGAGACAGCCTGGCGCGTGGTGGTTTGGGACGAGGCGACAAAGAGGTTCTATGGAGTCGAAGAAAGTGAAAGCGCTCTCTTTTCTTTCAATCCATCCGCCAAGCCTGAGGATGCCGTCAAGCGGCTGGGACAGATGGCGATACCGGAACTCGCAACCCGCCGGGACGTGCCCTACGCGACCCTCAGCCTCACTTTAGGACATGACCGCAAGCTTTACTACGCCGCCGCGGCACAGGAATTCGACTATGGCGAAAGCGGCACCTCCGTCAAGGCCTCGCATCTGATGACCTACGATCTACGCAGCGGCAAGACGGAGGACTTGGGTGAGATGCGCTTAGAGGACGGACGGCCTGTTCTGGGCACCAACTCTGCGGACACGGGTCCCGATGGGACCATCTATTTCGTGGGCGCGATTGGTGTAAAAGAGGGCTCGGCGGATGGAAACGGAAGCGCCGGAAAATTGGGGGACATACCCTACCGGCTGGCCCTATTTATCTACCATCCGAAGGCGGAGAACGCTCATGAGTAAAACCTGCTTGTCTATGGTCATCAGTGTGTTTCTTGCGGCATCCGCGTTCGCGCAGAGAAATCCCAGCTACGATCGCCTCACTGTACCGCAGACAAGGATCGATGTGCGCGATCTCGGATACAGTCCCGTCGATGTTATTCCGGACGGGGAGTCCGGCATTACATCGTTGTCTAAGGCTCCCAACGGTGATATCTATGGAGCAACCAGTGGAACTCGTTCCCATCTGTTTGTGCTTAATCCGCAGCATGGCTACGTTATCCCTATCGGTGTGATTCCCGGAGCTACGTCTGTAACGCATGCCGTTGTTATCTCCGAGGAGGAAAAAGTATTTATTGGCACCACACCCGCTGGGCACCTGCTGGAATACTCGCCGTGCGATTTGGACAATGAGAACATTGAGATTAACAAGACCCTGCCGGTCACGGATCATGGCATGCCAATTCCCGGTGAAAGCATCTTTGCCTTGACCATTGACCGCAAAGCGAACAAAATCTACGGACTCACATTTCCAAATGCGCATTTTTTCAGCTACTCCATCGCCACGCAGAAATTCGACGACCTCGGGATTATTGCGAAAGCGCCCCCTGCCGGAGAGAAATTCGAACACGAGAAGATGATTTCAAGAATGCTGGTGGCCGACGGTCAAGGCAACGTCTTCGCATCGGGTGAAGATGGCTATTTCTTTGAGTTTTCCGCAAAAACGCAAACTGTCCAGAAGCTCGCCATTCATGTGCCAGCGGTTCCTGGGCGTGAGCCCTATGCCCGGGTAGATGCCTTTCTGCTTGGTCCGTCTGGAGCTATCTACGGCGGCACTTCGGATGGCTACCTCTTTCAACTCGACAGCGATACGCTTACCGTCAAGAATCTTGGTAAGCCACTTAATCAATACCGCATTGCCGGCCTGGCGTGGGGTCCTGGTGGAAAGCTCTATGGCGCAGGCGGTGATGATTCGGAAATGGCTCGAATGTTTTTATACGACACATCGACTGGCTCCTATGATCTGCTGGGCTTTATAGACGTCAATCGTCGCCCTTATTTCGCCTGGCAGGCATACGTGATTGGAGACATCGTCTCGGACGATCGAGGCACCGTCTATCTCGGGGAGGACGAACGAAAATCAAAGCTCTATCTTTATTTTCCATAGAGACGCATTCATGTCCAACCGGCATCCGCCGCGTTGGCATTTCAATACTTCCTGAAGGTTGTATCTTTTTAACGATTTATCGACGCACACACGGAGAACCCATGAGCAACACGATCAGCAAACCCCGATTGTTTCAAATAAAAACCCTGAAATTCGAAATCCATGATAGTAGAGAGAGCGCCGGCCGTGCCGCAGCGCTTGCCGCCGCCAACGAAATGCGCCTTCGCACACAGAACGGCATGGATCTGGGCATAATCTTTGCCACAGGTGCTTCGCAGTTAAGCACTCTGCACGCATTGACCTCGCTCCCAGATCTGCCGTGGGAGAAGATTATCGGCTTTCATATGGACGAGTACCTGGACTTGAAGCCGGATCACTTTGCCTCCTTTCGACGTTATCTGCGCGAACAATTGACGGAGCGAGTTCCTATCAAGGAGTTTTACGAGATCGATGGGAGTTCCGTCGATCCCGAAGCTGTGTGCAACGCCTATGCCGCTCGATTGAGGGCCGTCGGCCCCAGGTTGTGCCTCCTGGGAATTGGGGAGAACGGGCACCTTGCCTTCAATGATCCGTGTGATGCCGACTTCAACGATCCGCGTGACGTCAGGGTAGCGACCCTTGACAAGGTATGTCGCGAACAACAGGTTGCGGAAGGCTGGTTTCCATCGCTGGAGGCAGTTCCCGCGCGTGCCATAACCTTGACTATTCCGACACTGTTTCGAGTGCCGAAATTAATCGTGTCTGTCCCTGGCAGCCGCAAAGCGAAGATTGTACGCCGCCTCATTGAGGATGAAATTTCGACGGCGTGCCCTGCGACCCTGCTGAGAACGCATCCGGATGCGACCGTTTATCTGGATAATGAATCATCGGTGGAGTTGAGCAACCTGCTAGCGATGCCCACGAGTTCAGTCTCAAGCAGATAGCACAGTGTGTGTGAGCTCCGTTTGTCGCTGTAGATATAGGCAATTTCACCGGTGGCTGGATAACTGATATTTCATCTGCCGAGGCCTTTCAGAGGTTCGTGCAAGAACATTGGTATGCATAGTCAGTTGCATACCCATCCTTGCGAGTATCCCAGTGGCCAGATGCACAATCCGTATCTGGCTCTGGGACTGAGCTGTATCGCGTTATGGGGGGTATGCCAGTTGGCCGACCATGGGGCTCACATAGCCTTCGGGCCTGTTTCACAGAACGTGGCAGCCGATTCCCGGCCACTATCTTCCCATGCTGATCCATCCCTGCCTGGTGGAAACCGCTCTTGAACAGACTAATGCCGTTCTCCCACATCGTCATATATATTCCTTCGTGAACCGCATTTTGGCGCGATCTCCCTCTTCTCGGCGAAGAATGAGCGGAATAGCCTCTCATTGAGATCGGACAGGTCAACATCGCCGTTTTTTTGCGAGAAATTCAACCTTTTCCCTATATATTTCTCTTCTATTCTCTGCAATATTGCTGTAAACTGAGAAATGGAATAAAAAACTGAACTCCGATGATTTCGTATCGTACGTGCCGAATGTCTCCGGTGGGCTCACAAGTATTTCAAAGGTTGATTTTAGTTCAGCAGAAATGAGGTTTTGTACACAAATTCACATGAAAAATATCCACTCCAAGAAGAGTAAGTTTGGACTTCGTGAAATAGCCTCTGCCGCTCATGTAAGCGTTGCAACGGCTTCCAGAGTCTTGAATGGAAACAGCCGCGTCGATCCTGCCCTGCAAAAGGTTGTTCTGGATGCTGCCGCGAAGCTTGGCGTGGATCTTTCACAGCGGAACAGAACCAAAGCCCTGGCTTTTCTTCTCAGTAACCGTACGATGATGCACACATTCCACTACAGAATTCTGTTAGGTGCAGAGGCATACTGCTCCGCGCGCGGATGGGACATGGTGTTTCTATCGTTCAATTATTTGCCGCAGGTCCCTTGGAAAGAGTTGCACCTGCCGAATGTAGTGCACCATCGAGATATGGTCAGAGCAGTGATTTTGTCGGGGACAAACTCTCCTAATCTCCTGGAGTTGTTGAATCATAAAGGCATCACGCATGTTGTACTTGGCAATAATGTTATTGGCGAGCCGCATGACTTGAAGAGCGATGTTGTCTTTTATGATGACATTCAAGGCAGTCAGGATATGACCAAATATTTAATCAGTCTCGGCCACCGCCGCATCTGTTTTGTTGGCAACACGCGCCTGCCATGGTTTGCGCGGTTTTTCGAGGGTTACCGCCGCACAATGATCGAGGCTGGCCTTGAACCGCTCCAGAGTAGCATTGACACCGAGGATGATTCAGAAAGTGGATATCTTGGCGTTAAATCTCTGCTGGCTCGCAATGAGAAGGTCAGCGCCATCATTGCTGGAAACGACCATACGGCACAAGGTGTTTATAAGGGGGCGCGAGACAGTGGGTTGAGTATTCCCGATGACATCAGCGTTACAGGCTGCAGCGACACTATAGCTGCATCGCTATATCCGAGATTGACCGCGCTCCGGGCATTTCCCGAGCAGCTAGGAAGGCAGATGGCGGAGATGATTCTCAACCGCATCGCAGACCCCGCCCTTCCTCCACAGAGCGTCACGATTCCGACCGAATTGATCAAAAGAGACTCGTGCCTCGCACTCCCTGCTTCCGGTGACGTGACATCCGATGGAATTCCAGCACGCATACCGAATGCATGATAGCTCGATCCAGCCGAAGAAATGAGGTTTTGTACACAAATTCACATGAAAAATATCCACTCCAAGAAGAGTAAGTTTGGACTTCGTGAAATAGCCTCTGCCGCTCATGTAAGCGTTGCAACGGCTTCCAGAGTCTTGAATGGAAACAGCCGCGTCGATCCTGCCCTGCAAAAGGTTGTTCTGGATGCTGCCGCGAAGCTTGGCGTGGATCTTTCACAGCGGAACAGAACCAAAGCCCTGGCTTTTCTTCTCAGTAACCGTACGATGATGCACACATTCCACTACAGAATTCTGTTAGGTGCAGAGGCATACTGCTCCGCGCGCGGATGGGACATGGTGTTTCTATCGTTCAATTATTTGCCGCAGGTCCCTTGGAAAGAGTTGCACCTGCCGAATGTAGTGCACCATCGAGATATGGTCAGAGCGGTGATTTTGGCGGGGACAAACTCTCCGAATCTCCTGGAGTTGTTGAATCATAAAGGCATCACGCATGTTGTACTTGGCAATAATGTTATTGGCGAGCAAGGTGATTTGAAGAGCGATGTTGTCTTTTCCGACGACGTTAATGGCGGCCAGGATATGACTCAATACTTGATCGGTCTTGGCCACCGCCGCATCTGCTTTGTTGGCAACACGCGGTTGCCATGGTTTGCGCGGTGTTTCGAGGGTTACCGCCGCACAATGATCGAGGCTGGCCTTGAACCGCTCCAGAGTAGCATTGACACCGAGGATGATTCAGAAAGTGGGTATCTTGGCGTTAAATCCCTGCTGACTCGCAATGGAAAGGTCAGCGCCATCATTGCTGGAAACGATCATACGGCTCGTGGTGTTTATAAAGGGGCACGAGACAGCGGGTTGAAAATTCCCGATGACATCAGCGTCGCAGGTTGCGACGACACTATAGGTGCATGGCTATATCCGAGATTGACCTCGGTCAGGGAATTTCCCGAGCAGATAGGTAGGCAGATGGCGGAGATGATTCTCAACCGCATCGCCGACCCCACTCTCCCTCAACAGAGCGTCACGATTCCTACCGAATTGATCAAAAGAGACTCGTGCCGCGCACTCCCTGTTTCCGAAGACGTGACATCCGATGGAGTTCCAGCACGCATACCGAATGCATGATAGCTCGATCCAGCCGATATTGTAGCCCGCCAAAATAGTGATCTGCTCTTAAATAAAGCAGGTGAATAGTACGTCCACTTTGGATTGTGCCCGTGTAAAACTGGTCTCATATTGCACTTCTGAGGCTTTTGCCTGTTGTGGCCACCCAATTCCGCTACTCTTTCCTCGACCTGCTCATGGAATATCTGGTTCTGACCGCGTGCAGATGATTCTGTACCTGCGAATTCCTCATCGACCCTCCCCATTCAAGAAAAGTGTCGACATTCTCGCTGTTTCATTTTAGGGGTGCAGTCCAGCGGCGACAGCTACAAAATCGACTACAGTGCTGTGGCGGTAAAAAGCAGATGCGTGGCCTGAATCGGCAATATCGCTTGAAATATCAATAATTTATGCTGGTCGGGGCGAAGGGATTTGAACCCCTGACCCTCTGCTCCCAAAACAGGTCAGACCGTTTATGGAAACCTGTTGAAACTCATTGAAAATAAGTGCTTTTGATTGAAAAGCTTACCGTGCGCTTTCCAATCCTTGTTGATTCTTGTGACTTTTGGGTGCTTTGAGAGCTACAATTTCGACTACAGCGACCAATTGCCCGGGGTTCTTGAACAGCGGTAACGAGAAAAGCGCGCTGGTCGCCGCAGGCTGGCTCCGCATTGGTGGAGGGCAAATTCCCTCTTTTCGGGACTCGGTCAAACCGAAAACAAGACCACCTTACGCACGGATGGAATTTTGGCTAGGCTCGGCATCCCGACCTGTGGCATGGAGATCCCGAAGAGGTTGCGATGGCGGGAGTCAGGTAAATACCCATCCTGATGAGAAAGGACTTTCGCACATGCATTATTGGATCATCGTGGTAATAGCCGGATTCGGTGCTGTTGGCGGGTTTATGAATGTGTTTATTGGAGATGCCGGCTTCCACCTGCCGAAGACGGAAGATGACGTGTGGCAACCGGGGTTCATCGGGGTTGTCGTTATTGGTTGCATTGCGGCGGTCGGGTCATGGGCAACGCTGAACTCCTTTGACCTGATAGGCCCTCATGCCACTGCGCTAGTGCTGAATACAGGGGACATTGCAAACGCGTTAGTTATAGGTTTTGGCGGCGCCAAGTGGTTCAAAAGCGAGTCGGAGAAGAACATTCTTCAGAAGACCGCTGCAATTGCCGCAGGGAAAAATGCGGATGTCGATGCTAAGATGACGATCGCAACGGGTACTCCAATGCAGGCGCTGCGTGCGGCCATCCAAATGCACTAAGGTTTTGCTGAGTCGCGCGCTAGGATCTGCTATTAACTTTATTCCGGCGGAATCAAAGATTTCCGCGGTGTTCCATCGATGAGCGTGGAAGGGCGGGGAACGGGTAGGGCTTCGGTCGCTGAAGGCATGTCATTACTGGGGTGCTGTGACTAATGCATGTTCCCTTTATTCTTCCATCAATGGGTGCGATCCCAGTGCGAGCGACGATTTCTCTCCTCGACGTAGACGGCACTATTCTCGCTATGATGGGCGTCGGTCAGGGTGCATATCTGGGGAAAAAAGCAGCTACAGGCATAGATCAGTAGAAAAGGCGGAGCAATGCACGTGGTGTAGATGTTCCAAACAGGCCACCTCCAACCCGACAGTAAGGAGAGACAGGATGAAGAATGTTTGCAATTGGTTTCTAATCGCGATCACGCTCACCACCTCGGCTGGCCTTGCAGTTGCCCAAGGCAAGAAGGGAGCCGGCGCAGCCGCGCCAGCCAGTAGCGCCGCCCAGCCTGCGACGCCAGCCCCATCGTCAAGTGCCGCTATCGAATCGCAGATGCTTGCATATGGAGGCTTGGACCACATCGCTTCCGCCATCGCAGGCAGAGTCTGCTCTAACATCGATACAACAACCAGTAGCACAGTCGTCATCTACGATCAGGCGAGTTTTGCAAGTCTGCAATCGTATGAAGCTTTCATTGCCAATGCCGATGCAGTAGTTTCGCTTTATGAGACATTGCTCTCCGCAGACGATAAGAAGGCATTGAATAAGCAACTATCGGATGCAGCAGCAGCAAAGCACCCGGGCAGGCCCAGGCCAAGGGCAATCGGGCTATCGAGCACGATTGACCCCTTCTCGGACGCCACAGCCCTGTTGTCCGCCATAGCCGTCTCTTCTAATGTTGAAACTCCCGGATCGATTGTCATTCCGGACAGTGCGATGGCCGTAGCGATAACACGGGAATTGACGGGGGGCAAAACTTGTGCCTCGAAGAATCTCAAGGTGATTTACCCGCCGCTCTTCGGCAATTCCTCTTCGACCGATTTTGCATCTGCGGATATTCAATCGGATTTGCAAACGGTTCAGGATGTGCGGGACTTAACTGTTCATGCTGTAAGTACTGAGAATACGAAATGGATGTCAGACAACAAGCTTACACAGAGCGGCAATCCAGTTCTAACGGCTGCCCTAACCGACGTGAACGGCTTGTACGATAGCTTTCTGAATTCGTTGCTCCAGGTGAATTCTGCCTCTGGGACCGTGGGCAGCGCGTCTGTCATCCAGGGATACCAACTCGCCAATGCTTTGGCAGGCCCGGCTGAAGCAAATGGCAGCTTTAGGCACCCCGCTTTCATTCTGCTGGCAAGCATCCTGTCAGCGGGCGGGACAGAGCTCGACCACAAGACATTCTGGACAGCATTGGGGTCTGGAGACAAAATAACATACAGCGGCGGCGTGATTGTCAATGTGGCGCTTTGGCACTCTGATGACACGGCGCCGATTTACAGCAATTTGCTGCGCTACAGGGTGCCGTTTTCCGATGTCCAGAAACCATCGAACACAGACAACGTAACGATTGGGGATGATCTCCCTTAACAGCCCGTGGTGCAAGTAGCTGAATTCCAGAAGGTCCGGCATCGGGGTGTGATGGAGCGGTAGGCCCCGGTT
>Ga0208820_1000220_pt1 | contig 53798 bp, 46 predicted proteins | sample June2015DPH_16_5_FD_184713 | JGI IMG/M metagenome (GOLD analysis project Ga0208820, IMG submission 184713) | Peatland microbial communities from SPRUCE experiment site at the Marcell Experimental Forest, Minnesota, USA - June2015DPH_16_40... | ecosystem: Environmental > Terrestrial > Soil >...
GCGTACAGCTGTCCCAATACACGGACAGCACCTTTTCGAGCGGCAGTCCCGGCATGGGATTCTATATCCAAGGCGGGAGCGCCTCGCAAGAGAGCAATTACGGCTTCTCGAATTTCACGGCGTCGGATTCAGTCTCGTCTGGGAACCTGGCGTCCGCTACCCGCGCGGCTGAGTTCTCTGCTGCGGTCATCAATACTAGCCAAGCAAACGTTGACGTTGTCACTTACCACAACGATGCCATGCGCACAGGCCTCAACTCCCAAGAGACCATCCTTACGCCATCCAATGTGAACTCCGCAACGTTTGGAAAAGTCGGTGAGTTTGCCGTCGACAGCCGCATTGACGGGCAGATTCTGTATCTCAGCCAAGTGGCCATCCCCGGCAAAGGTACGAAGAACGTGCTCTATTTCGCTACCGAAAAAGACACCGTCTACGCTGTGGACGCAGACAGCATCACCGGCTCCTCAGCAACGGTTTTGTGGCAGACGTCGGCGCTGTCTGCCGGCGAGACTGCCGTGCCGCTGGCGAGCCTTCCCTGCGGCAACATCGATCCGAATGGCATTACCGCGACGCCGGTGATTGACCGCGCACGCAACGCCATCTACGTCATGGCCATGTCCACTGACGGAAAGGGAAACTTCTTCCACCATCTCCACGCGTTGGACCTAACCACTGGCGAGGAACTGTTTGGCGGCCCCACTACCGTCGACGCCAGCTATCCGGGCACGGGAGGCAACAGCTCAGGCGGCACGGTCGCCTTCCTTCCCGAGGTTCAAGACGAACCAGCCGCGCTCCTTGAGAGCGGAAATAAGATCTACACCGTATGGGGCGGGCGCTCCGGCGATTGTGGGCCGTACTCCGCATGGGTCATGGCCTTTGACGCGGGAACACTCGCGCAAACTAGCGCTATTGATCTGGTTCCCAACGCTTATGGCGCAGGCATCTGGCAGGGCGGAGGCGGACCGGCGTCCGACGCGTCGGGCGATGTCTACCTCACGACGGGCAACACTTTTGGCAACAACGCTCCTGGAACCAACAACGATTACGGGAATACCTTCGTTCGGCTTTCTGGGTCTGATCCGCTATCGCTAGTGGATTATTTTGCGCCTGCGAATGCGCTCGCCAACGACAGTACGGGCACGGACTTCAGCTCTTCCGGCTCGCTGCTCCTGCCCGACCTGGTGGATAGCAGCAACATCACCCGACACCTTGCGGTCGTCGCCGGCGAGGACGGAGTGATCTACGTTGTGAACCGCGACAATATGGGCCAGTACAACTCTTCGAAAAACAACGTCTATCAGCAGCTGCCTGGGGATGGGCACGCGAACTTCTCTAGCCCGGTCTACTTCAACAACACGATCTTCATCGGCCCCTCTGGCCTTTCGTTGCGAGCGTACCCCATTTCCAAGGCTCTCCTCGCGACCTCGCCCTTCACGCAAAGTGCCCACGTCTTCGGCAGCAATGGTACGATTCCCAGCGTTTCCTCCAATGCCAACCGCAATGGAATCGTATGGGCGCTCGATTATGAACCGGGAATCCTGTTTGCTTACGACGCCACGGACCTAACCAAGGAGCTCTACAACTCGGCCCAAGCCGGGAATCGTGACCATTTCTCCGCCGTCGCCGGTCAATACATCACGCCGTTGGTTGTCAACGGCCGAGTGTATTTCGGCACAGGCTCCACCGTGGCCGCGTTCGGACTGTTCGGCCCATAGACACCTTACTGTGTCTCCTCGGAAGAAAACAAGTCCACTTTGAGCCCGTTCTAAGAAATGAGATTGTGACTCAAGACTCACCAAGGGGGCCGCTCCTTTACGGTCCATAGCGGTCAGCTCGCCCAACTGCCTCAATCCTCGCCGAGGAGTGCATGTGCCGATCCAACACTCTTTCAATCACACCTATTGCGCAAGCTGACAGAACCAAAACCAACCCATCAATTCGTATGAAAATGCGATTTGTGTTTGCGCCACAGCAGCAAAGTCAAGAGGGACACCACCGCTACTATGAGCAGTAGGACTGCGGTTTCTTCGAGGCGCCAGGAAGGAAATTTCCGTTCAATCTCACCGCCGAGCAGGACGAATTGCATTAGTGAGTTAAACATGTCCCCGATTTCAAAGGTCCAAAGAAAGAGAAAACTATACAGGTAAGCCGGACGTGGATCCAAAGGATCCAAAATGATGCGTGCTAGGGTCCTCCTGAGAGTGGTAATGCGCGACAGAGACGCAACCCCAATACCCAGTAGCGCACCCGCGAGAATATCTGTCGGGTAATGATACCCCAGATAGATTCGGGGAAGAGAAATCAGGAAGGCGTAACTGATTGCTAAAGCGCCGAGGCGCCGCGAAACAGTCCACAGGCCCGCCGCTAGACAGAAAACAACAACCGCATGGTCACTGGGGAATGAACTCCAGTTTATCAATGTACTGGGGTCTAAAGTATAGGGAAGTTGAAAATGGATCAGAGGATTATGCAGAGGCCTCTCCCGGTACGGAAGACTCAGGGCTAATGTTCTGGCAAAAGATACTGCGAAGGTGACAGCAATAAGGACAAAAATGAGAGCTTCCCGCTTTTCCATGCTCTCTTTGCCGTGCTCTATCCAAGCCCACCAAAACAAGGCCAACAAGACTCCGCCAATCAGGAAATGATTTCCGCTAATAATCACGACTGTGGCATCGGCGATCCAAGAACGATGGGCGAAAGAGTTGAAGAAGTGAATGATAATTAAATCAAACGAATTCATAACCAACTGGCCCCATTTGATTTGAATGCTTGAACAAGCTCTATTCTAGGCTGGCAAGCCTAAACTAGGAATGCCGTCTCGATTCGTACCGCCTAACAGTAAATATTCAGACCGGGCCATAGTAGAGGATGGAGCTCACCAACCTGGAAGAGAAGCGGCGCGAGGCAGGAACAGAAGGACCGCAGGCGGGAGCAAAGCTGAGCCAGGTGATCCAGATTGATGAAGAGAGATTCAGGAACGGCTGGCGGAAGTCGTACGCAACAGGGTGGAAGAGACGCTGAAGGCCATGCTGGACGCCGAAGCGGGCCGTTGTTGCCGAGCCGAGCGGCACCTGCAGACGGCGGCGGGCGAAGTCACGCTGAAGGTGCCAAGCTGCGCACCCCGCCGTTTGAGCCGGAGATCATCGAACGCTGTCGACGGCGAGCAAACTCAATGGAAGAAGCGTTACTGGAGAGGCGCATTGCGGGAATAGGAGTACGACGCGCCGAGGACATGACCGAAGCGTCGTCGGGCACTGCGACATAAAGAATGTCATTTCAAATGGGCCAAATCCTCGGGCTGGCCAATGAAGCTCGAATAGCCCGTTACAGGTTGATGATTTTGCCTTTCTGTTCAAGCGACTGGTCAGCGGCTTCCAATACGCGCACGACACGCAACCCAGCATGCCCGTCATTGAAGGGATTCTTGTCGTTCAGAACGCAATCAGCAAAGTACGATGCTTCGACTCTGAGCGCTTCGATTTGCTCAACTCTTGGGGCCCACATGTCCCCAGAGCGGTAACTCACGAGAAGTTGATACACTCCTTCTGCGTTGGTCATTTTCGCGCCCTTGTCATATACCTTGAGTTTCTCGTCAGCGTCGAGATCATTCCAGACCACCATTCTCTTCTCGCCCCCGATCAAAGTAGTGCGCACCTTAACAGGGGAGAGCCAGTTCACGTTGACATGACCGATTATGTTCTTGGGGTAGTAGACGGTCAGAAATCCAATGTCGGCCTTTCCATTCAGATGGTGCTCGCCAGTGGCAACCACAGCCTGGGGCTTCTCCGCGATGAGATAATCCATGATCGAGAGGTCGTGCGGCGCGAGGTCCCAAATGACATTTACATCATGCTGGAACAGTCCCAGGTTTACGCGTGTCGAATCGTAGTAGTAGAGATCACCCAGTACACCGTCGTCGATGAGTTGGCGCATTCGTTTAACCGCACCGGTGAACAAGAAAGTGTGGTCCACCATGATCTTCAGATTCTTGCGCTCTGCAAGTTCGATCAATTCTTCAGCCTGAGCGCTAGTGCAGGTAAAAGGCTTCTCGACGAAAATGTGCTTGCCGTTTTCCAAGGCTCTTTTTGCAAGGTCAAAGTGAGTGTGCACCGGAGTGATAATTGCGACTGCGTCAATATCAGTCGCCGTTAGCAAATCGTCGGCATCGCCAGTCACTTGTATTTCTGGATAAGACTGCTGCACACGCCGGATTGAGTTCGCGCTCTTGTCGCAAATCATCATGACACGTGAATGTTCTTGTCCGTGGAAATTCCGGACAATGTTCGGACCCCAGTAACCATATCCGATTACTCCCACGCGGATAACATCTTGTTCCACGCCACGCTCGAATTCGATGGTTGGGGAAGCGCCAAGACTTATACTCGTTGTCATCTTTCCACCTTATGCTCGGACTAACTGCTCAGACCGGCAGTTCGCGCAACCGCACGCTCTAGGCTCAACGCGTACCACACACGGAAAGTCAGTCATGAGCAGAACGATCAGGGGCAGCGACATGAGAAACAGCACGATTAGGGCCAATCCCCATAAAATGGCAAGTGATTGTATTTAAAGTACTTAGGTTCCGGGCAGATAGCCGTGTATCGTGCTTCTTGTGGAGCCGGGCCTCCACTAATTTGCAAAAGTTTTCCTGATTAACTGAGTGTTACTGCGATGAGACGATGCAACTTGAGGAAGGTAACTCTGCGGGCGGCAGTGTGATCAGGCTACGACCGAATCTACAAAACCGAAGCCAGGTCTTTCTTCTTGATTGATGAGGGTCCTTTCAATCCGCGAAGAAGATCCAGGTAGAATGATTTTTCTCCGGCGACGAACAAGAGAACCCCAGAGTAAGAAATGAAAAGAACGGCAGATTCCAGCAGGAGCCTGGGCAGGGGAGATAGCGCTTTGCCGAAGAAAAGACCTACTCCAAAGGCGAGACCAACAGCAGGAATGATGGAAGCCAGCGGGCGGCTCACGGCGCGCAGAATATCCCAGAATGAAATCGGCGTCCCGTGCACACACCAGGCAATAGCCGGGATGACCCAGAGGGTCATCACCGCCGAATAGGCGAACGCGACACCTTTTGGCCCATAGGGCAGCCCAATAACGTAACTCGTGATCATCAGCGGCGCGATGACTAAAGCTATCTTGAGGCCTCGTCCGACCATTCCAATCGAAGAGAGCAGCCATCCAAGAGGATTAGCGATCGCAAAGACCAGGATCGTCGGGGCTAGCAAGCGAAAAATTCCGGCTGCTGCTTTCCACTTTGGCCCCAGCAGAACGAAAATCATATCATCCGCGAAAAAAGCGCAGGCAACTGTGACTGGCAGTGTAAGCGCCAAGACTAGAGAATAACCCTTCAGGAAGTAGCGCCTGAGGCGACCAGGGTCATCTTGGATCCGTGAGAGCGCGGAAAATGCCACGTCGCCGACGGCCGAATTCAGATTGTCGGTGGGGATTCTGATCAACTGGTAAGCGCGGCCATAAATCCCGAGAGCCTCCGCTCCCCAGAAACGGCCCAGAAGCACTTTCTCGAAATTCGAGGCGATGTACACGACGAGGCCGTTCAAAGTGAGGGTGCCGCCGAAGCGCATCATGGAGCGGATGCCAACCCCCTTGTGCGGCATCCCCGGAACCCAGGCACTGGCCAGCCACAACCCCATAGTGGTCGTGAGAGGAAGAGTGACGGTCATCGCCACAAGAGCCCAATAACCGTAGCCAGCCTTGGCCGCGGCAAAAGCAATGGCGGTACTTACAATTAAGGAAACAACGTCAATTAACGCCAAAGCGGTAAAACGCATTTGGCGTTGAAGGATGGCTGAGTGTTGTACACCTGCCCCGTTGAACAAAAATCCGGCCGCCACCACGGTGGTGACCCAGAAAAGGCGAGGCTCGTGGTAGAAAGTGCTGACAACTGGAGCGAATAATATGGCAATAACGGTGAGTATTACACCCACCAGAATATTAATCCAAAATAGAGTTGAGCTTTGTTCTTCGGTTACGGTAGCCCTCTGGATCGCTGCCGCCGAGAGCCCAAAATCACGGAATAGACTCAAAACTCCCGTGAAAGCGGTAACCATTCCGAGCAGGCCGAAGTCCTTCGGGTCCAACAGCCGAGCTAACACCATCAGGGATCCGACACGGAGAAGAAAACTGGCCGCTAGCGCTCCGCCTCTCGCGGAGCCGCCACGAATTGTCCTCTCCTTCAAGTCCCTCATTGTTTTTTCACGCTGACCGCGATCATAGCAACGCGCCCGCGCTGGCGGTCGCCAGACTCATCGCTTCCTGCAAGATCATTCTGCATAGACTTCGTAGCACCAACTTGTGACAGCAGCACGCTCAGGTGTAACCGCCGGGGGTGTTGCATTCCAACCCGCGCGGAGCGGTACGAGTTCCACGGATTTTTCGTTCGCCTATGAAACGCAATATCGATTGTGGAGGGAACCTGCTTCAGCAGTAGCGCGCCCGCTCGGACTTCTCGGGCCGGCGACAGCCAGTGGCACCTGCGTGCAGCAGGTTGAGTTGAAGTGACGACCCGCGCAGAACCTATCGCTCATTTTTCGAACTGGCAAATGCGGGTCATCCTCTCACACTCAGAGTTCGGGATAACAGTAGCTGATCATCGCGACTTGCTGCCGGTCGCCTACACAATTGTGTGGCCTGTGTCGTCACTTGGGAACTACGCGGGTGGGGCTTGGAGTTACCGAGTTATTCTGCCCACCACTAGGAGTCTCCGGGTCACTAGCGCTTGGCTGTGCCGATCGACCATTAAGACCCGGTGACTGAGGAAAGACACGTTTCCACAGTTTTCTAATGGCTTGTTCTGGATTCAGGACCTCTCGCAAGATTGCGATCACCGCAGCTCTCAGCATCGCATACCGGCTGAGCGGATGACCTAATTCTTCGAGCCTGCTTTTATGATAGTCCCAGAATTCTTTCCCTCTGAACCCCATAAAGTAGTTAACTGCCAGGAACCGATGATAATCCTTGAGATGCCAGCTCACCAGTCGTTCAAATTCTTCCTTGCTGAGGTAGGAAGGACCATACTTGATAAGATCATTGATATAAGCTGAAGAATAACGGTTCATCTCCTTGGATTTGCTGCTCTGTGTCGCTTCATGAGTTCGCTCGTACGAAAGCACTTGGTACACAAATCCGAAAGAAGAATTCTGTAAATGATTGAAACACGCGCTCGTATCTGAATGTGGCGAGGAATTAGGATAAAACTCTGCACTGCTTCTGACAAGATCAGCTCGATACATGAGCGAGGTCGGGGATCCAAACCCGAACGTTTTGTCGTCCCCGATGAAGATCTGGCGGCAGATTTCCCGGCCTGACAAAACAGCTTTGGGGTATTTGAAGCCCTGCCATAGGATGTGATCCCCGCTGAGCTGGTACGAGCCGATGATGCCCACGGATGGATTTGCCTCGGCAAGTTCAACCATTCGACCGAGGCATTCCGGGAAAATGAAGTCATCTCCCGAAACGACTTTACAGTACGTGGCCTCCGGGGACATCAGGCTGAAGGCAAGATTGTGATTCGCGATGACTCCAAGAAAGTCACGATTGTTGTGCACGCGGATGCGAGCGTCTTTTTTCGCATAGCCCAAGGCAATTTCAAGGGTGCGGTCCTTACTGCAATTGTTGACGATGATGTATTCGAAGTTTTTATACGTTTGGTTCAAAACGCTCTCAATACATTCCGCCAGGAAGTCCTCGCCATTGTAGACGGGCGTCAGTACACTTACGAACGGTTCGTCACGCATACTTAATTTCGCGCCTCCCTAGTAAATAAGGCATCGAACTGCATTGTTAGCTCGCTCCTGTTGCAGGCGAGCTTTTCAGCCATGCGGCACTTGATCTCGCCGCGATTGCTCACCAGCGCCTGGAATGTCTCCGTCAACACTTTAAAATCGCAAGTGTGGATGTCGAGGCAGTATTTCGAGAGTCCCATTTCGCCCATCAGCTTCGTAACCTTCGGATGGTGCGAGAGCGCCAAAACGGGCTTGTTTAGCATGTGAGCAAATATTACACCGTGGAACCGACAGGTCACGATATAGTCCATAGAGGACATGTGAAGGAGCATCTCGTCGATTCCCTTGACCGGCTCATGTCTTACCCGTGGTGAATTAGCAAGTCCCGTTTCGTGAATCAAGGCCGATTTAAAATCTTCGATGGCCTGCGAATCAAACCAGATGTCCGTGCTGAAAAGCGCCAAAGATTGTTGATTTCGGACTAGCCATGAGCCGAAGGCTGCAAGTTCCTTGATTAAACCATCGTAGATACTCTGGTTCTTCTCCCAGTAGACGCGTGGGTCACAATAAGCCATCGGCGAAATTCCGACGATTGACTCGCCTCTTCTGCCGTTGCGACTCGTTGCCAGGGCAGGGATCTCGAGGGCATATACGCTGTCTGGGCATACTTGACTCGTGGCTCTATATCCAGTGCTTTCGACAAGAGCTTTCGATTGCTCATCTCGAAAAGAAACATAGTCGGCCAGGAGCAGTGCTCTCTTAATGAACCATTTGCCTAACGGATGACGAAGCGGGCCGGCTCCGACATTTATGTAATAACACTTTGCGCGAGACAGCCTAGCCAGCATCGTCCATTTGAAGAGGGTATAGGGAAACTTCCACGGTCCCCCCCAAGAATCGAGAAGTTGACCACCGCCGGCTATGATCAAGAGGTCAAAGGTGCGAATAATCCGAAACGATTTGGCCAAGAAAACCAGTTCTTTAACAAGGTTGATGGGCTTTCTATAGACGACACCATAAATCGCCTTAAGAATCTTAAACAGAAGGCCATGCTTGCCGGCCGCGGCCTTTAGCTTTTCTTTAAGAATCAGCTTGCTGTCTTGCACAGCAAACCCTGGCGTCCATGTTTCTTTTCGGATGGGGTAGGAGGGGATGCCATGCCTAGTTTGCGTATCGCCGGGATTCATGGTGAACCCAAATATTTGCGCGTCGGGCCACCGTATTTTGATGTTCTGCATCACGGCGGCCAGTGTTGCGTCGTCGCCAAGATTTCCCCCACCCAGGTGATCTAACAGACCAATTTTTTCGGACGGCCGAACCATTTATCCTCTGTCAGGCTGTATTTTGACAATCGGCTGGAATTATGCCGGGTGATTGGTCTTTAGAGCCGGCGCAACAGCGTCGGCGGAATGGGACTACCGCGATGACACTGGCGCGGACAAGGCGCGTTCTGCGGCCAGCTCGCCGCTCTTGAAGCTCTCGTCGGTCCACATGTAGCCCCAGTCTCCGTAGCGACCACAGTAGGCAATGCCAATGTCGTCGAGATAGCCGTGGACTGTTTTCAGTGCAGCGGCGCGTTCGAGATCGAAAATAATGTTTGCATAGCGGAGCAACATGGCCCCGCGAGACAAGATCTTGTCATCGTCGCGCAAGAGGCCGCAGCGACGCAGATCCGTTATAACGGGCTCAATCCAGTCATTGGGTGAGCCGGTGAAAGGCTTGTATTTATCCGAGAAGTAGACTTCCGCCTGAATGCTTCCCGTGCCCGAGGGAGAGTTACTGGAGGAGAGCATGTGCGGAAAGCCGAGGCGCGTGAAGCAAATGTCTTCATCGTAGAAGTAAGTCATGTGGGCGCGAGAAAGATCCTGGCGGTTCACGCCGATGTTAACAAGGACACATGTGGAGCAAGCCAGGCGCCGGGAAGCTTCGACGACATCGGGCGGCGCGCCGTGAATCATGCGGATGAGATCGGGCAATGCCACAGAAGAGACCAGGCCATCGTATTGTGTCACGTGGCCGTTCGAAAAAGTAAGCTGCCGCGCGCGAGGATCGATGGATACCAACTCGTGATTGAGCCTCAGGTTTCCCATCGGGACAAACTTCTTAAGATACGACATGAATCCACCGTTGCTCGGGTAGCGGAAGTGCGTGATGTAGTGAACGTGCGGAGCCGACGGCGAGAGCGCACCACGCAGCACTTCCTCAAGGGTCGGGCGGTAGATGCGTGGGCCGAGCCAATCGGTGCTCATGTTCTCGGCGGTGGTGAGGTGGTACTTTCGCGTGTACTGCATGGGGAAGAGCTCGGCAAACGACCGGCCAAGGCTCGCCACCAACCAGTCGGCGTAGTTCTTTATCGGTTTTTCGGGTCCCTGGCTTTCTTCGACGAAGTCCTTAATGACCTTGACGATGACGTCTTCCGGCAGTCCGTGCAGGTGAACTTGTACGGGATGCAGCGGCCAGTAGCCGCGCCAGTAGTTATTCAGATTGATTTGAATGGTTTCGTACTGCTGATCGACGCTGTCGGCAAAGATCTCCTGAATACGCGGATCCTTGGTAAACGAAATGTGTGGGCCGACGTCGAAGAGGAACCCGGTGTCGGAGCGGAACGACGCCGTGTGGCCGCCATGGTAGGAGTTCTTGTCATACATCACAGGTGTAATGCGCTCGGCGTGTAGCCGATAAGCAGCACCGAACCCGGCCATTCCCGATCCTAAGACGACGATGTTTGGCATGGAAACAACTCCTCCCAATTCTCCGGATTAAGTTTAGTCAGCTGGGCACGACGGAAAGGCTGCAATCGCGTGAACATTCTTCATATCGCTCGATTTGGGTTCGGGTGATCGAACGAAGATCGGCCCCCGACTGGAAGGCGCGATACCATCCCACAATCCATTCCAGAGCCTGACTCAAAGGAAGCGCGGGATGCCAACCCAGGCAGGCTCTCGATTTGGAGGTGTCCAATTTCAGAGAGTGCGCCTCGCGCGGGTGGGCAGCGGGATCGAGACTCCACGAAGCGCGGTTTCCCCACAACCGTGTGAGCTCATCGGCGACCCAGGACACGGGTTTCGCGTCCGCTTCTGCGGGACCAAAATTCCAACCGGAAGCAAAGCGAGAGGGATCCTCAGCGAGCCGTTCCGCGAGCACGAGGTATCCCCGGAGCGGCTCCAGGACGAACTGCCACGGCCGGATGGAGGCAGGGTTCCGGATCAGGCAGGGTTTGCCTCCAAGGAAAGCCCTCAGGAGGTCGGGGATGAGCTGGTCACTCGTCCAATCACCGCCACCTATGGCATTGCCGGCGCGAGCACTGGCGAGGGCGACGCCGTGATCTTTGATCAAGGCCGGAGAGAAGAACGATTCGCGGTAGGCAGTGGTCACCAGTTCGGCGCAACCCTTGGAGTTCGAGTAGGGATCCCGGCCGCCCATGGGTTCATTTTCGCGATATCCCCAGAGCCACTCTTGATTGGCATAGCATTTGTCGCTGGTGACATTGACCACCACGCACGGATGTTTCAACTGCCGCAGCGCCTCGAAAACGTGGACAGTTCCCATGACGTTGGAGGAATAGGTTTCTACCGGATCCTCATAGCCGCGGCGCACCACAGATTGCGCGGCCATGTGAATCATCACTTCAGGACGGCACTCGGCCACCGCAGCCTTGAACCGTGGGAAGTCGCGAACATCCGCGAAAATGGAGCGGACCACGTCCGCAACTTTCGCTTGCTCGAACAGGCTGGGTTGAGTTGGCGGCTCAAGGGCGTATCCCGTTACATCTGCGCCGAGCGCATGCAGCCAGAGCGAGAGCCAGCTTCCTTTGAAACCGGTATGCCCGGTTAAGAACACCCGGCGGTTTTTCCAGAACGAAGGATTAAGCATGAGCGATCCAACCGCGCGATGCCGAGCGCCAGGGGTCACCACCGAAACCAATGGCGCTGAGACACGCGCCAATTCCTTCGCAGAACGGCCTGAGCCTCATGCGATCCTTCCCGCAGGAACGTGCTGCATCGAGGATGGTTCTGACTCTTTTGTCGCGAGTGGCCATCTTGCGCTTTGCTCCCGCCACAACACATCAACTACTCCTGCGGTGGGTCTGTCCACATCATTGAACGTGACCACGGCGTCCTTTGCTACATCCCGACGCAGTACGCAGCCTGCCGAGAGGCCAATCGGAAGGGCTGCGATGGCGCGGGCTGCGATGGCGTTATCGATGAGTCCATAGGTGCAGAATCCACCAACGCCGTCCAAGAGTTCGCCAGTGTTCAGGTCGCGCTTTGCGATGGTTACCACTTCACAGACCGGACCGCCAAGGGGGGCTACCGTCGGATCACGATGGACGAAAGCTCTGCCGATCGTGGATGCGATCTGAAGATGCGGCAGATGAAACGGTGTGTAGAAAACATAGAACGGTCCGTCGCCAATCTTGTAATAGGCAAGCTGAGCCTTCTTCAGCGGCGATTCCTCGTGAATGATAACAAAGGCGCCGGTGTGAGGCGCCGCGCCGAGGGCATAATCCACAAGGCCAGTGGCAAGCATCTGATCCGCGGGAAGCAGTGTCGCCATCTCCTGCACGTATTTGCACGCGGGGCCATACATACCACGACGCCCCGCATGGAATCCGGTGGCATTGGAGAGAACCGTCGCCTCCATGGACAGTTTCGTCGCATCCGCAAATGAGGTGACTTTCCTGGCGTCCTGGTCATTTTTCTCGGCAAAGGCGCGCTGGGTTTCAGGGTTCCGATAATGGTCGACCATACCTTTGAGGTTGCCCGCAGCAACCGGGCGGAGTCCCAATGATCGAAGATAGCGGAGCAAGGTCATTGCCACCCCCGGCTCATCCCCGTCGGTGTGTGTGACCACTACCCCGGCCTGGTCCGCCTTCGCCTTCAGAATCGGACCGATGAGCGAATCGAGCTCGGCGTTGACCAAAACAACATGCTTGCCATGGTCGAACGCCTCCAGGACCACACCGGTTGCGGGTTCGACGGTACCTGTCACTTCCACGAGAAGATCAACGGCACCGCAGGTGGTCAGCACCGACGGATCGTCAGTCAGCACTGGTAGTCCACGAGAAATCGCTGCTTCGGCTTCCAAAGCGGACGATGCGCCATGCCACTCGGTGATTCCGGCCTCCCGAAATGCCCGTTCGCCGTGCTTCGGAGTCCGATTGGCAATCCCCACGAGGCGAATTCCTGGTACCGGTGTCCCAAGCTGAAGGGCGATGGCGCGGCCGGTGGCACCGGCTCCGACCATTCCGACGCGGATCGGACGACCCGAGGCTTCAAGCTCTCTAAGGGCTGTATCTACAATCATGGGATGCTCCAATGGCTCGGCAAGCCGGCGAACGAGATTATTTCCACGTACAACCGTAACATCCAAGGACCGCTGCACGCAGACCTTGGGTAAACCGCGACAGATTACCGCTCTATTAAGTTCACCTTCACGGTCTCACGGCATCAGGAGGCTGTCAATCGTCTGAGACATTCCTAGTTTTGTCAATATTGCCTGTTCTTTATTCTACAGGACTATTTTGCGACAGTAGAACGCTTCGGCGTGACCGCTGGGAGCATTACATTCCATTCCCCGCAATCGCATCAGGGAGAAAAACGTGTCCGGTTGAAACCACCGCTTCGCGTACTGAGACTGGAAAGTGTCCACGATGTATCGAACCTTCTTCTCCGACACTTCGGCTGGAAGCGGCACGAAGACGCTCGGTTGCCCCAGGTCGCCGTCATATTTGGGAATCTCGTACTCCAGGATCAGATTGTCTCGAAAAGTATTCCAGGTCAATTCTGCCAGTAACCGGTGGTCCTGGTGCGCATCTTTGCAATTATGGGTGAAGATTACGTCCGGGGAGACGGCCTGCTTCAGCTCTTCGAAAACGGCCTTCACTTCTGCTCCCACAAACGGCATGAAACCGTCCTGGAAGGATTTGAGTTGAGGACCCCTGACAATAGACGTACCTGCAAATAGCACAGCCGCGCGTTGCGCCTCCGCGGCCCGGACTCCTGCCGCACTGAACACAACCCAGTGGAAGGCAGCGCCCGGATATTCCTGCGACAGCCGAAGGATAGTTCCGCCACAACCAATTTCGATATCGTCCGAGTGTGCTCCCAGGCACAGAATTGTGGGAGGGGACGCGTTATCGTAAGGCAGGTTTAGGGGGCGCATAGGCACTCACTCGCTCTAGCGGCTTTGGCGTTTACCATTGCCGTTGGTCTTCCAAAGTTCCCATGGGGCGACTCCACCGGTACATAGGCTCTCCAATTGCTGCTTGTCCTTGAACGTGTCCATGCTCGCCCAGAACCCATCATATACGTAGCCAATCAACTGTTTCTCTTCGACCAGTCTCTGGAATGGTTCGCCTACAAGTTCCTCTTTCTCCTTGATGTAGTCGAAAATCTTCTTCTTGAAAATGAAGAAGCCCCCATTGATGCGCACGGAACCATTACTGATGGCGTGGATCCCGGAGACCAGATTATCGTTGCCCTCCTGCAACGAAACCAGGTGATAGCTGAGATTCGGCCGGACACAGAGGAAGCTGGCAATTTTCCCGTGTTGATGAAAGTGCTCCAGTTGCTGGGGGAGCGGCAGGTCCGTGAGGCCGTCGCTATAGTTGGCCAGGAATTCTTCTTCCCCTTCAAGATACTTTTCCACTGCCTTCAGGCGCTGGCCAATATTAGAATTGATGCCGGTATCCGCGAAGGTGATCCGCCAGTCATGGATGTCACTGTTGAAAAGATCCAGCTTTTTCCCGCCGTCAGACAAGACGAAGTCATTGGAGGCACATTCGTTGTAATTCAGGAAATAGTTCTTAACCGCGTCCGCCCGGTGTCCCAAGCAGAGAATAAAGTCCTTGTGCCCGAAGTGGGCGTAGTATTTCATCACATGCCAGAGGATCGGCCGGTAACCGATGGTCACCATGGGTTTGGGAATGGTCTCCGAATACTCGCGGAGACGCATACCTAAACCTCCACAGAACAATACAACTTTCATGGGTGTCTCCTTTGCGCCTTTCGCCTTGTGTGGGACCTAAAGTTTCGTGCAGGGTTTGGGGTCTGAGTTTGTTGCCCCAGAATCTATGCGTCAGAATTCCACGAGCGGCCAGCCGCGATCTTGGTCAGAGACTACTGTAGCGGCCAATGGCCATTTGATCTGGAATGCTGGGTCGTCGAAGCGCGCACCACGCACCGCACTTGGGCTGTAGAACGCTGACGTCAAGTAGTGCATCTCTGTATTTTCTTCGAGAGTCTGGTATCCATGAGCACAGAGCTCTGGCACAAACAGCATTCGCCCGTTTAGCGCAGTCAACTCTACGCCATACCATTTGCGGTAGGTTGGGGAGTCCGGTCTGAGGTCGAGCACAACGTCGAACATGGCTCCTCGAGTGCAGCGCACCAGCTTGGCCTCGAGCGCAGGGGCCACCTGGTAGTGCATCCCACGAGTTGTCCCCTTCCGCACGCTGAAACCCATGTTCCCCTGAACAGGCGAGAAATCCAGACCGTGCTCGGAAAACTCCCGCGCGCACCACACGCGCATGAACCGCCCACGATCATCTCCGTGCGGAGTCGGGTCAATCACCTTTGCGCCGACGACATCGCTCTCCGTGAAATGCACGCTATCACCCTTCTCCATTAAAAACAGTGAACGATTTCTGCGCTCCGAAATGGCCGATGCTCACGTGGTCGAGTAGGCCGATGACCATCTGAGCGCCACGAAGTTTGGATGACATCCGGAATCAGGATGCTTCGCCAATCTGGAAGACGGAAGCATAACGAATGCCCCAATCAGCCTGGTCTTCAGAGAAAGGTTCCAGGCCCCAGTATTCCAAGGGCCAGCCGCGTCTCAAGGAAGTGTCACCGTCGTGGATCTCGCGAATCAGCTCTGTGACCGGTTTCCAGCGCAAGTCCCGTGCAACCCGCGTCCGCACGTCCAAGTCAATGCCGGAGACAAATAGGTAACCGCCCGGCTTCACGAGCCGCGCGACGCTGCGCAAGCACTTGTCGGCAGCCGCGGGCTGCATATGACAGAGAAAGCGGTTTGCCACCACGATCTCCTGCGGGCCCAGAACGCCGAGCAGTTTTGGATCGTTGGCGTCGCCTCGAAGCCACTTGATTCCTTCCTTGAGCCATGGCCTGACCTTCGCTTGATCGCCTTCCACCTCAAACATCGCGTTTACCTCTTCGTCGGTCATACGCTCGAAAATCGGCGCGTTTTGGTCCCTTGAAGTGTTCCAGGCCACGTCCTCTACCACCTTGGTTCCGTTGTGAGGCGATGGCGTGGAGATATCACGAGCGATACGCGAATACACTCCCCTCTCGGCAAATTCCAGAATTTCCTGTGAAATGTCCAGCGCGTGCGTGTTGAGTTTCAAGTCGGGACGTGCCGAGCGGATTGCCCAGAGAACTGAATAAACCTCGGCGCCCTTGCTGCAGGCCAACACTGAAATGTCCAATCTGGAGCCCGGGGCTTTCTGGTTTAGCAGACGCCTCATCAATTCCAACTCGGGTCGATTTCGCAGAAAAAAGGTGCCAAAGGATTGCCGTCGCTCATTTTGCAGCAGAACCAAGGCATGCAAATGCTTTCCATAAGCCCGGCCGGTAGAAGAATGGCGCAAGGAAGCGGGGAGATGGTTCCAAACCCTGGCACTTTGACGCAAGTAGACTCCGAGAAATCTTCCAAGAATGCTGGAGCTCGCGGAACGAACGGGAATAGTTTGGGATGTGACGTTTGCCAATGAAAAGCACCGAATCGTTTCGCTCAGACAATAAGGTCAGCGCAGACTAAGTGACTGTACTCGACCTGGGTGAATTGACTTGAACTGCCCTCCGCCACTGGCAGGCGATCCGTTGCACGCTGTCGTACGGCGTAAGCTAATGACACCTTGGTGGTTGGACGACCCCATGGACGGTAGGACGATATGACGTCACGAGGCCAGTGGCCATGAAACTATGGCGCGGCCATCCGGACACGCTACCGCCATTGAAGCTACCAGCATACCCACCAAACAGAGTGCAATCCGACTGCCAGACTGCCGAAAATGGGACGAGCTCGAATCCTGCAAACAAGATCCTATCTATTGATAACAATAGGGTTAGTGGCTGTCCATGGGGCCACAGGCTATCCCCCTGACGCAACTTTTGCTGGCCACCCTGGATTACTCGGGAAAACTCTTACCATGAATTGTGAACGGGTTTCCGCCGTAGATGGGATTTCAGTTCTTGACCCAAAAGCTTTGGGCGAGATGTAAGCCTGAAATGAAGGGGTTGCAGTGGATAGGCGGTGGAAAAGACTGTAGCCGCGTTGAACGAGGCCAAACCGGGCGCACTGATCGCAGAGAAGTTTCAGCGAGGGGGCAGATCGAAGCAGACGTTTATCGGCGGAAGAGGAATAACAAACAAATGGAGGCCGGGCGCGCCGCACTGGCCTGCCTTCGCGACGGAGTCTTAAAAACCACGTTTGATGGCCAAATAAGGAATTAAGGCAATCTCCGCAAGACTTGGGAGGATGTCTTCAGGGCTGAAAACCGATTCGATCTTAAAATCTTTCAGCGACCGTAAATACGTTCGCAGGTCGAGCCGGCCTGCGAAAATCCCTTGAAGGCTCGTAGGGATGTCAGTAACCATGCGAATCCAGCCGACGCCTGCACGGCCGCGAGCATGATCCACTGGTTCCCCCATTTGATCCGCATACAACATATAGGGAAAATCTACCTCCGCCGGTGATCCCAAGGCATGAAATCCCCAGGTCCGGGCGTTGACGTCAAGCAGCTTATACTTGCCATCTCTGGGGTCAAGCTTGTATTCCAGTTCAGCCAAACCGTAATAGTTGATGGCGCGGAGAAATCGCAAGGAGAGTTCCTCTACAGCAGGCAGGTCGACGCTTTCTACGAACGTAGCCGCGCGGCCAAACTCTGGGGGATGCTGACGCCAGCGTTGCGCTTCCATGGTTCCGATTGCGGCACCATCCTTGATGAACATGCAACAAGAGAACTGGCAAGTGCCACCGCCCGGAATTATTTCCTGAACCAGAACCTCATTTGTCCCAACATGGCTAGCTGCCTTTTGAAAGAGATCTTTGAGTTCCTCCCGGTTATTTGCTCGCCATGCTTTGGCCTTGGTCGCATAGAAGAAATCCTCCTTGACAGACGGTTTGACGCCCAAAGGAAACTCCGCATCGATCTTGTCGATGTCCTCCAGGGTACGGGGACACCAGGTGCGGGGAATGGGTATCTCTAATTTCTGTGCCAAGCAGTAGGTGTTCCATTTATTCCAAGCCCACTTGATAATCTCCCATTCGGGCGTGGGAACGAGAAACAGCTTTGACAAGGAGGCTCTGTCGCGAGAGAAGGCCGCTACGTGCTCATCACGCGTAGGGAAAAGGACCCACCCATGCAAATCAAGTTTTTGGCCCAGATCGAGAAGGAAATCCACTGTTTCCTTCCCATTGCGGAGGTTGGGCGCCCGGACCGCGAGCGCTGTATATCTCGAAAAACGCCCGATGGAGTATTCATCGTCGACAATGACGACGGGAACTCCATGCCGTCCAAGACTTCGGGCAATCGCCAACCCATGGAAATCGCCGCCCAGAACCACAGCGCCGGTTCGTTTCCATCTCGGCAACGTCGTCGGAAAAAAGCTATCTGCCATAGGGCACATCGGCGGAATGAGTCATCAATCACCTGCTTCCGTTCGGCGATGGACTGGCGGCGATATGCCGGGCGAGCCTTCGCGCAGCGTAATCAGTGCCACAAACGAAAAACATGAGCGGACCAAAATTCCACGAGGAAGGTGCCCCCAGAAAATGAAGCCCGGAGATCGACGATTCGAAGCCAGGCCTGAGCTTCGGGAAACCATTTACCAATGTCAAATTCTGGCTCAGCTCCTGCGGGAGGAAAGGATAGCGTGTTACGTCCACACGATATCCGGTGCCAAGGAGAACATGGTCCGCCTCTCGGACGCTGCCATCATTTAGGCGGATACGCAGCTTCCCGCCAGCCGGCACGGTAGATTCGACGGAGCTGCTGGTTAGAATGGGAATGTCCTTGCACCGATTCACAAGCCAGCGCGCCCCGGCCGGGCGGAGGGCCCGCCGCCGAAACGCATCCTGAATGCCCCGAGGAAAATACTTCATGGAGTCCGGGATGGCAACGATTCGGCTCACGCCAGCGGGGCCAATGTCGAACGGAGAGTACAGGAGCTTGGCAAGGGGACCCAGCTTTTGCAATCTTGCTCTCCAGCCAAGCCAGTGCACATTGGCCGCCCTGACGATCACCTCAACATCTCCGCCGGCCTCATGTATGAGAGCCGCGGATTCGAGAGCACTCTGGCCGGCTCCGACGACCACGACGTGCTTTCCCTTGAACCGGCGAACGTCTCTTTGATTTGAGATATGAGTCACCATCTCGCGCGGGAGTCCTTCGAATTGCTTTGGCCATCGAGCAAAGGACTCGATCCCGGCAGCGATCACGACACGGCGAGAATTGAATTGCTCGCCACTAACTAGAGTTAGGCGAAAGCCGTTAGAATCCTTTTCTATGCGGGTGATCCTGCGCCGGTCGATATCTGGTACCGCTTGTTGCTGAAACCAGAGCCCGTACTCGACAAACCGGTCCAGGGGTATCGGCGTTGGAATGCGGCTGTTGAGATGTGCAGCGAAGGCGTCCATGGTGAGCGTTGTTTGCGGATCCGAAATATGTGACGCCTCCCAAGGTGAACGCAAGAGCATGCCTTCCGGCATGTGTGAGCTCCAAAATTCCATGGGTTCACCGAATACTCGGAGTTCCAGACCCCTGATTTGGCGCAAATGCGCGGCGGCCGCCAGCCCGTACGGCCCAGTACCCAGAATCGTGACATCTGTTGGCGTCATACTCATTCACTCCTGTCCACTGTCAGTTTCTTGAATATGAAGAACAGCTACACCTGGCCACTATACGAATTCTGATTCGGCGATAGTGATTGTTTGAGCGCGTTCTCTTTCAAGAATGGCAAAGTGTCATACTGAATCGCAAGATGTACCCGGATTTCTCAGCGGGTGGTGGTCCATCCCTGAAACTCCTGGCGCCAGCCTCAAGCTGGCTGAAAGGAACCCCGAGGTTGATAATCTTGTGAAGCTTGCTTGCGATGGGTACTAGGCACCTTTGGCCACACCAAGGCTGAGACGTTTGCAGATACTGTGTTTTTCGTGCTGTGATCCTATGACTAGAACATCAATACAATTATTCGAGGAGTTATTCATGCAAGCTCGTACCGTAACTGACCGGCGTCTAGGATAGCGTACGCTAACCGCGCCCTTTCCTTTTCCGGCCCCACAATTTCCCATTCGCCCCCTCGAGACACTATGCTCATTTGACTCCGCGCTCGCCACCAGTGGTCAACATCTCTCGGAAGAACAGCCCATATCTTTTCGCGCGCAACCATTTGTCGGAGGTATTCGAGCAGGGACTCATAAACATTGCGAGCGCGCCGCTCAATCAGATAATCAGGGTGCGCAATAAAGCTCATCAGGCCGTTTCTTTCTCTTAGGAGAGCGAGTTGTTGCTTCCAAAGATCGATCGAATAGTCCTTGAAGATGTGAAAGAGCGAATAGTCCTGTGCGGCGGTTAGAGGGAGCTCGACAATTTTGCCTATGAAATAGGGCATTACGGTGCAACAGCCGCCGCGCATGGGTTCCAAATGCGCGACGTTCGGAACGGACATGTCATAGGAAAAGTCAAAGGCATCGTACCATTCCTGATTGCGATACATCGCACCGGCACGGAAACCCTGGGAGTTGTATCGGTGCACGTAAGCGTTGATTCTCGCCGCCCGGCGCACAAATTCCTCTCGTTCCTGGAATAGTTGGCCGTCGTGATTCAGATCATGGATATTGAATTCACACCCGCGGCTTCGGATTTGAGAGACATACTCGTCCGGAACCTCATACCGCTTTTCGGGAATGACCTGAAACGACGCCCGGAATCCGTATGATTCGTCCAGGTCCACTAACTTGAAGGTGAAGTCGCGGCCTGCGGACGTTTCCACATCGTGGGTCAGGATTAGGCAATTGGGGGCGCCCCCCGGCCAAAACCAGATGAACGGCATCTTCTTCACGCCACTCGTTTCCATGCAGAGCCGCAAGAATTCCTGGTGGAGGTCGTCCACTGTGAAGTCTACGGGCCAAGCCGGAAACGGCAGTTGCCGCCAGTCGCGGAAGTAAGCTTTCTGTAACTGGCGGCGAACGGAAACGGGCAAGACTTCTCTGGCGAGGTAGTAAAGCTTGCGGACAGGCTCGCTCGCGGCGAACATTTCCAGGCCCTGAGTCATCTTCTGCCGATAGCGTTCCAGGCGAAGATTCTCGATCACCTCGGTAAAGTCAAAAGGAATCAGAATCGTTGTGCCTTCGCGGCGAATCTCCTTCGAGGCATCGAACTTCCCGGAGTCTGCCACGCTTGGCGTTGTACCAGAGTGGCATCGCCCGTAACAAATGTTCCTCGGACCGAATTGAAAGAAGCCGACATCCCCGGGGGCACAAATATTTGTCGCGGATAGACCAGACAACGAGTCTACAGGAATGCGGTAGTAGTCCAAGAGAGCTTGAATCACAGTTTGGTCCGGGTGACCCGCCCCAAGTTATTCATCCAGTCATAATGCATCACTCCGACCTCTTCTTTCTAGCGGAGGGCTTCCCAAAGAGAAAACCCGCGCCTAGAGGTTGCCTTGCCCCCAAGCGCGCCCCCTCCAATTCACGGACGGCAACCCAGCCTCCCGCGTATCTCAAATTTCGCTTGACACAAAGCAATGGGGAATCTCACACTGTTTGAACCTTATTAGGATTGCCTTCTATCCGATGTGGCGGTACATCAATTTTCCAATGATCGTTAATAATCTGTCGGGCATATAGGAGAAGAGACGTTTTGCCATCTTCAATTTCCAGCCATGGACTGAATCGAGAAAAGAAGTATAAGGAAACTGCCAATAGACCAATCGCTTCGGCGCTGGAACCCAGTGATTCTTAAACGCAAGAAGGCCCGCGTTATCCTCCTGCGTGCGTCCCATGTCAAATTCGGTTGCTCCATTCGTTTTCGCGGCCGCTATAGCCCCCCATAGAAGCCAGGGTGTGGCGCCAAATCGGTTGAACCGTGCATCGGAACATCCATATTTGAAGTACACGACGTCCCGGAATTGCAGTGTGAGGATGGCCGCAATTGGAGTTTCATCTTTGTAAGCCAGACGGATCTCTAGTGGCAGGTCCTGGCAGTGAATTAGGTTCTGAAACCAGGCGTACGGGATGGGAGGCAAGCCGTGGCGGCTCCGCGTAATTACAAAGAGAGCGTAGAACTCTTTGAGCAGGTCATCCGATCTGCCGCATTTCTCAACGAGGCCGGCCCGTTTAGCACGCTGAATCCGGCGTTGAACAGAATCTTTGTGGAGTCTCTGGAACACTGCGTTTAAGTCAGGACGAAGATCAAGCGTGTGCAAGAAGTACGCTGCTCCAGGCAGACAACCAATTCCATCGCCTGTTTGACCTAGATTTTCGTGGATAGGACGCAATTCCAGATAGTTCCATCCCTGATGTTCCAAGGCAGTCTGCAAATAGCGAATCAGGAAGTTCAACTCTTCGGCTGAGTCGAAAAGAGGTTCGCAATGATCTGAGAAGGGTAAGGAAACAAGGCGACGCCCCGTGAGCCAACTGTTAATGCGACAGAACACTAGCCCGTTCCCCAGCCTACCGGTCGGTGGTGATGTAGTGAAAACCACTGGAGAGTATCCGTAGGTACGTTGCAGTGCCTGGAGCCATGCTACCGTGTGGAACACGGACGCCCGGGGATGGTTCTCTACAAGCTCGGTCCACCTCGGGTCCTGTGTCGGATCAAGTTGATAGCAACAGAAGCGAGAAACACGCGGGACTGTACTTGTTGCCAATGGACTGCGCATCCTTGTACGTGACGGGAATTCTTTTCGACCCTACCGAACAAGCGGTCAGATTGTTCAAAGCAATTAACCGAACCACCTAATTCCCGATCCAAAGGCAAGCTAAAGCTTGAATCTCCCCTGGTCCGACTCATAAGCTTTCGAGCAGCTTATTGCGTGCGTCATGCTTCCCGGCTTGGGAAGGTAATCCTTGACCGCTCCCCCAGATTTTCCATAAGGAATAAGGTGCCGAGGCATTGACCTTGGCGGCTTCATGAAGGGGCCTTTTCGTCAACCGAAGCATTGGACTCGTCACCATTCGACAATCCACTGGGAGAGGGTATTCTAAGCAAGCTCGCATAGATGCCCACGGTCACCTGTCCAACTACGTCCCACGAGTGCCGTTCTCTCGCGTAATCTCGTATCTCCTCGCGTCGCATGCTTAAGTCCGCGTATAAATCGCTTGCGAAGTACTTTTCGATGGCCCTCGCCAGGTCAATTGGATCTTCCGGCTTAAATACGAACCCAGTTTTACCCCCGACGATTTCATCTTTCAGGGATCCCACGTCGGCTGCGAGAACGGGCAGGCCGAAACTGTGTCCCAAGAACAAAACGCCACTCTGGTAGACGTGCCTGTAGGGCAATACGAGAACGTCTGCCGCTTTGAAAAAGACCTCGGTCTCATCATCTGGAATGTAGTCCGCCCGGAGCAGTACTCGCCCCTTCTGCACGTCCTCATGGATGGCTTCCCGGATTGTGTTCCAGTATCTCTCACAGTTCTTAGGTCTGCCGGCGATGATTAACCGATAATTACCTCGCCGGGACTGTATCTGACGAAATGCGGAGGTCAGGTATTCGAGCCCTTTGTAAGGCGCGATGTTGCCGAAAAACAGAATCGTCTTTTTACCATCTGGGATACCCAATCGCTGTCTTGCCTCGGCTCGAGTGAGGCGTGTGTTCGGAACAGCATTGTTGATCCCGAACGGGATGACGGTGACCCTGGTCTCTTGCACGCCGAACTCCCGGACTAGTTCGCGCATCATCTGCTCCGTATGAACAAACATATGGTCTGCAAGCCGGTATTGGATTCGCAGCGTAAGCCGATTGAGGAGCGTATCTTTGGAATCCCGCCTGCTTGCATTCACATTGTGCACTGTGATGGCGATCTTTTTCCCCAGACCCTTGTAGTAGAGCATGAGCAGGGTTCGATCGAACAGCTCTAACTTGTTATTCCACAGGATATGAAAGATTCGCGGTTTGGCTGTGGCGGCGTAGCAAATCAGCTTGGCGTAGTACATCGAAACCCTATACACTTTTCTTACGAAGCTGACATCCGGACGCTGATCGCCGCGCAGATTCAGAAAGTTCACTGTGGGCCTGCCGTGGAATTCAGGGCAATCCAGCTCGTCGCCAGCAATCACGTCCAGGGTGGCTCCTTTCGAGATGAGTTCTGTTGCCAGGCCGAATGCGTAGGGCTTGTCCCCACCGCCGGTAAGCAGGGTCACTGCGGTCTCAGGAGCCGCGTCGGACACGGTCAAATTAGGTAACCTTCCTTGGCTTTGGGAGGCCATTTCATCCTCAGGGATCTGCAAATTCTGTTTCATCCCCCCGCTAGCCTCTCTTCCAGAAGCTCACAGATCGCGTGGCCAATCGTGATGTGCATCTCCTGAATTCGCGGCGTGGATTTGGAGGGGACGCATATACAAAGGTCACATGCCGATCGCATCTGCCCCCCCGACTCACCCGTGAGCCCGATGACGCGGGCTTTGCTCTTACGAGCCGCTTCAATCGCGCGCAGAATATTCTGGCTGTTGCCGCTGGTAGTGATCGCCAGAAATACATCGCCCGGACGGGCATGGGCGGATAGCTCGCGGGCAAACACATGCTCATACCCATAATCGTTGCCAATCGCGGTGAGCGACGACGTGTTGACATGCAGCGCGAGGGCCCGGAAGGGTTGCCGCTCGCGCAAGAAGCGGCCCGTAAGCTCCGCAGCAATGTGCTGCGCATCGGCGGCTGATCCCCCGTTCCCTGCGATGAGCAGCTGGCCGCCGGCAGCTAGGGAGGAATGGATGAGGTCAACGGCGCTTGAGACGGCCGGAGCAAGAATAGGAAGTGCATTGGATACCTCCATATGCTCTTTCCAGATAACCATGATCCTATCTAATTGATGGGTGGAACTTGCCACGTTGGTACTCTCCTGTCCTAAGCTTCTTGGGAGACACTCATAGCTGTTGACTTGGCTAACGACCGCTTAGCGAGTCTCTAACCTATACATTGTCTTGTCCCAACGCCTGATCAACGAGATCTTCAGCTCCGGAAGTGCCCTTTGAGCCCATTTCGCAGCTTTCCACCCGAACACAGGTTTCATCCAGGCATATTTCCAGCGCATGCGGGGAACCTCCAGACGACCGTCGAGTTGTGTCGCTAGGTCCTGCAACTCCGCTACAAGATCCGGCCGTTCTGGATAGAAATTGTCGAACCAATTCTGCAGGTACGCCAAACAAGCCTTTCGGGCACGTTCGCTTTCTTCAAGCGATCGGAGGTATTGGATGTGCAACTTCATCGAGAGGAGCAACGAGTCTTTCTTGCTGTCTGACACGCCAATGTGGCTGACACGGCTTGACGAAGTAATTCTGTAGAACACTCTGCCTTGCGGTACGAAACGGGTGCCTTCGGATGCGAGAAGCACACGGCAAAAATATTCGCCGTCGTCATCAAAGCTGAGTCGAGTGTCCCACGATCCCGCAGCTTGGCCCAGTTCCCGGCTCGTTAGCCAAGTCGCTGTTTGCATATGCAGGTTTTCACGCATCTTCCTCAGGAGCCACTCGACGGGAGAAAGGTCCTGCCAAAGGGAGGTTGCGACGAAGCGCGCACGATTGGGCCGATAGTTGAAGTAGGCCCACGACGAGGAGAGAAGGATTCGCCTACTGTCAAAGTCCCGCAACGCCGCAAGCTGGCGCTCGATCTTGTCCGGTGCCAGAAGATCGTCCGCGTCCAGCCATTGGATGTAGTCCCCTTGGCTGAGCTGCAAGGCGTGGTTGCGAGCCGCCGCAGCTCCTTGGTTCTCTGAGGACACGACCGCGACCTCTTTTGAAGCAAATCGCCGCGCTACTTCCGCCGTTCGATCGCGGGAACCATCGTCCACGACGATGATCTCCTTGCGTTGCCAGGTTTGTGCAATCGCAGATCGGATCGTATCGGCGATCCACTCCTCGGCGTTATACGCGGGGATCAAAATGGAGACCAACGGTTTCAAGGCAATAGGCTCCTCGGTCGATTCGTTTGGGCGTGCCACACCGTTTCAGGCCCGGCTGTGCCGGAGCCCTTCTGGTTTTATCCCCGGGCGTGAGCGTGTACGATTGACCTTCCTCTCCTACAACCAACCTTAACGCTCTCGCATCGTTAATACAAAGCCAAGCTCCGATGGCCCCTGGGTAACAGCATTCGCGAGATCCCTGAGCGGCAAGCATGTAGAAGAACATGTAGAAGAACCTGGCCTGCTCGGGAGGGGTAAGGGCACACCTGTCCTAAGATTGTCCGCCGGTACAGTGGATTTTGTTGTCGTTTCCGGCCAATCTGTATATGGGAAGGCATCCGAGAATGTGGTTTTACCTGATAAGGAACGACAACAATGAGCACATCACCAAAATGGCTGTTACTGCTGTTAGTCTTTCTATTGAGCGCCTTTTTTGGCAAAGAGGCGCAAGCTAAGACCGTCAACGCAGCTTCCTGTTCCCAAGCGGATGTTGCGAGTGCTGTCGCACAAGCCGCAAATGGCGACACGGTTATGATCCCCTCCTGCTCGCAGACCAATTGGACGACGACTGTGCAAGTCAACACTTGCATCGATATAGAAGGTCAGGGACAAGGAGTAACCACTCTTGGGGACAATGTGGCCAAGAATGGCACGGATACTTCGGTCTTGTTTCTATTCAATGGCAATTGCTCTTCTGGGAATATACAGTTGGCCAACATGACGATTGTCGGAGTGGCTACAGACCCTTCCATTTACAATAAGGGCCACGTTCGCATTCTGGGGACGCCGCAGTATTTTCGCGTCCATCACATTACCATGAACAACCCTACGACTTCATTCCTGACCGCGAACACTCCTGCTTATGGCCTTGTGGATCATCTGACCGTCCCGAACTGTAACCCATCGGGTGGAAGTGGTGCCATCAATCTGAAAGCGAGTGCGTGGGGAGGGGGCAACAACAGCTATGGTGACGCCTCATGGGCAGACACCGCATCCCTGCCGGGGTCGTCCAGTGCAATTTTCATAGAGGACAGCACCTTCAGCTGCACCGACCCTGTTTACCTGACCAACGTGATGGACGGCGATTCGGGAGCCAGGTTTGTGTTCCGGTTCAATACCTTGACCGGGGCCAACACAACCTCTCACGGCACGGATAGCAGCCAGCGAGAGCGAAGCATCCGGTGGCAGGAAGTCTACAAAAATGCCTACAACTTCAGTTCGCAGGCATCGCCGGGGTTCATCGCTTGGGTCCGCGGCGGGTCCGGCATTATGTGGGGAAATAGCGTCACTGGACAGGGTTGGCTTTCGAGTATGCTACAGGTCTCAAACCTGCGGGACAGCACCTCTTATACGCCCTGGGGCCAATGCAACGGAACCTCGGTATATGACAGGAATTCGAACAGCACGGGATACATCTGCGTGGATCAGCCGGGCGCTGGAACGTCGAACCTGCTAAGTGGAGACCCGCCAGCACCGACGTCTTGGGTGGGAAATATTTCATTCCCCATTTATGTTTACCTTAATTCCGCCAGTGGTTCAGAGAACGACACTACCGGCAATTCCACAAACGTCCAACAGAATCGCGATTATTTTCTCTATACCTCATCATTCAATGGAACGAGCGGAGTCGGCTCTGGGCCGATTGCGTCCCGCCCGGCTGCCTGCACGACAGGTGTAGGATACTGGGCCACGGATCAAGGAAGCTGGAACACAAAGCTCCCAGCAAACACCTCTGGCCAGCTCTACAAGTGCACATCGACGAACACTTGGACACTATACTACACACCTTACACATATCCCCACCCGCTCTCGCAGGGCTCCTCGGCGACGCTCCCTTCCGCCCCGACGAACGTGCAGGCGGCAGTAGTAGTTCAGTGATCCGCGCCTGCGGCCATCGAAACACCGGGGCGTCCTCTGAAATCACCGCTTACTGCAGTATCCAGGAAGAGACGGTGGAGGAGTTCAAGGGTTAACACCTTGTGGATCTCAGTCGTGTAATTTCGGTCACCTTTGAGGTGACCCTGAACCATCTTCTCGAGTCGCTTTCGTTCAATATATGGCCTGCCCAGACTGCGCGGGTCGAGCAGCATTTCCCGAACGTATCCGGCGAGTGCATCTCGGTACCAAATCCGGAAATGAGCGACTTTGTGCATGCCGAGGAAGAACCGTTCGAGGCGGAACGGGGAAAAGACATGGTCGAGCCGGGCCATCCACTGGGGCATTCCCATGTCATATGCGTACTCCGCTTTGAATAAAAACTCGAGGAGCCCCCGGGAGGCCGCCTGCAAGAGTGGTCCCCGTTCTCCAGCCAACCCACGGTCAGTTGGAATCCTTAGGAGGGCCCTATTTCCATCGGCAATCAACCGGAGGGAAGCGTCATTGCTCGCAAGTGCAGACTGCGGCGAGCGAAAGACGGTGCGAACAAAGTCGTTGTCGAGGTACGGAGAGCGCATGGAGAGTTGCGTCTGCTCCAGGGAGAGCACGCCATACTGATGCCAGGGGCCCTGCTTGAAGACGGCAAAGGAGACCGGGTGCCCACGAAGGAGCTTTGCATACGTCTCCTGCGCTTGATGGACGTAGGAGAGAATATCAGGATGGAACAACCCTGGCAGGGGCTCCACGGGTTTGAACGCGCGGACCCGACGAAGGACCTCCCCGCCATAGTTCCCTGTCATTCGAACGGGTGCAATCTCGCGCGCCCGCTCGTTCAAGTATAGGTCGAAGGCACGGCCCACATCGATGCAACCATCAGTGAGATACACTGCACGCTCAGCGTAACGGGGAAACTGGAACAGAAATTCCTGGCCGGCTGTAACAACCTGAAACGGCTGGTTGCAGGCCTCGGCCACGCGCCGCGCCACACGGACATCCTGGTTTTCGCGGAGCATGCTGCCGAAGGTATAGCAGGGCAAGGATTTCGGTTGGGACTTCTGCCAAGCCATAATCATTCGGGTGTCCAATCCACCCGTCAACGACATTGCGATCCGCTCATGGCCATCGAAATACCGCGGGAGGTTTCGCGTGAAAACCTCCTTGAGTTCCTTGTAATACGATTCCGGTTGAAGTGATTCTTGATCTTCCCACTCTCGCGGATGGAAATAGCTCCTCTTGTGCTCGATTGAGCCGTTTCGAAAAACCCAAGCGGAAGCTGGCGGCAGAGCGCGGATGCCCTCAAACAGTGTCCGGTTCTCCATGACCGCGCCACAAGCGATGAACTCTCCAAACCCTTGTGGATCCATCTTCCTAAGTTCCGGACGCACGGCAAGGATTGCTTTAGCTTCAGCCGCAAAATAGAACGCGTCCTTTGACTCATGGTAGTAGATCCTGTGCATCCCGTACCGATCGTTGAAAAGCACCGCATTGCCGCGGCTCCGATCTGTCAAGAGCCCATGAAATCTACCATTTAATCCCGCCGGAAATGATGGGTCTTCTTCGTAAAGATGAGCCAGATAGGAGGGCCCCCGCACGTCAAGTTTGTGTCCCCGCTCACTGAGGCCACGCTTCGTTCTTGGTTCTGGGAACTCTTCACCCGAAAACACAAGCACGACGTCACCTCGTTCGTTCCGGAGTGGCATGCCGTCGGAGAAGGAATCCTTTCGTGCGACCCAGCCGACATACACCCCAAGCGACTCCTCGGCCCAGATGCCTGTCACGTAGAAGTTCTCGTGATGCAGGGCCTCGACCATCTGGAGAAGCTCTTGCACCGCTGATTCGCGGGGCATGCTGGTGATGAGGCCAACGATTCCTGGCACTGTTACTCCTAGAGAGTCTCTTTGAAATCTTTCAGTCTGCGTTCGTACCAAAAGCTTCTGATCTTCAGGAGTTGGCTGAACACGGGTTTTGGAATCCGTTGCGCGAGGCTCTGGTGAAGCCCCAATCGCAGGGCGATTTTTCCTTTGAGTGTCAGTGGAATGTAATAGCGGGGCAGCAGCGCCTGTTCAAAGCCGTTCCGCCTTTTAAACTCGGTGAGCGAACTTTTCGGGTCGTTATAGATGTAATTGCAGTACGTCAGATAAGAGATTCCCTGTTGCTCGCAGAGCTGAACGGCCTTTGCGATCAGGGCATTCGCTGGCCTTTTATCGTAGTGCTTTATCTTACTGAGCAGCTGAACGATGTTCGCCACCTTGTCTGCGTAAATAATTCTGATGAAGCCAATCAATTCATTCTCATAGTACGCGCCCAAGAAGGCATTTCTCCCTGGATAGGTCGAATTTTCACTCTTCACGGCGTCGAAGCTCTTCTGAAAGTGCCAAAAGGCCCTACCCTGTCTAATCGGGGTCTCGTTATTGATACCGACTATACCTTCCACGAAGGCGTCGTCGAATTCCGCCACCTCGACGACCACCCCAAGTTTAGCTGCCTTCTTGACAGCTCTTCGTACACTGGACTCGACACGTTTGTCCCACCAGTCAGAAAAAGTTGCTATTGGAATTATGGCAAGGTTGTCCCACTCGAGATGGTAGGTGTACATTGGAGTGCTAGCTGGCAGCTTCTGAGAAAACGTGAAGATGTCAGCGTTCAGTCCGGTATCTTTGAGTTGGGAAACGAACGACTCTGGGTCCGCGATCGTTTCACCTTCTATCAGTTCTTCATCCTGAAAGGCTGCTATCTCAAGCCATTTACCAGTAGTCAGTACTGTCTTGCCGCCAATCTGTGCCGAAGGAACGCACACGGCCTTTCCTCTGACGTGGATTTCAGTATGGTCGATGCTCATAGTTCCTCGCAGAGATCAAAAGTGTGATCCGGAAGCTTATTGGGGTGCTTGGGCAGCCGGACGCATGACCACCGGCGCTGGCGTGCTGATTCTAACGGAAGCCTGAGGGATCGTTCTGTGGGGCCCGGGTTGTCAAGCGCGGAGGCGCCACGCACGCGATCCTCGGCACGCTCCGGGACGGCAATAGCGGCGAGAAGAAATGTGACCCACATCAGATGAGACTTAAAGGCTGCCTCGGTCATGTTATAGAAGAGCATAATGGTCCACAGGGCCAAGTTAAGTAAGGCGAGGCTGGAAGCGGACGTGAGCCTTTTGCAGATAGTTCGGTAGCTCGAGATCAGCAATCCGCAGAGTAGGAAGAATCCGATTAAACCCAAGTTAAGATAGACCTCGAGGTAACCGTTGTGTGACTCATTAATGTGTCCAAATCGTTGCCAGATTAATTTGAGGCGAGGACCTAGCCAGAAGCTCTCGTAGCCGGTGCCAAGGAGCGGATTGGTGTGCATGGTGAGAAGGAGCTTCCAAATAGCAGTTCTGTCGGTGAGTGTTGGGTCCCGACCGACGGCACCCGCCAGATTCCCGTTGATATCGAAACCGTAGGCCAGAACCAAATAGACACAAAAAATGGCGGGTATGAGGAACCTGAGGAAGCCGGGATGGCGGCGAAACATTTCGCTGTGAGCAGCCACGACGACTAGACAACCCATGACTAGGCAAACGGTGGAAGTCGCGCTGCCAGCGACATTTAGCAGCCAAAGGGTCATGGCGATGAAGGCGATGTTCACCACGATGATTCTCCAGGTGCCGCGTATCTTACGGTCGGACCAACGCGTCAATGTATCCCAGAAGAAGAAGATCCCGCTGATCAAACACAGGACGCCGAGCATGTTCTTGCTCGTCGTAGCTCCCATGAACTCGGCAGCGCCTGTCCATTCCGAGTACTGTTTGCCGAGGTAAGGGAAGTACTTGATGAGCAGGATGGAAAGCGGTACCAGCACATAACAAAGTCGCCGAAGCAGCGTACGCACAGCTTCCAAAGGGCGAGGATCGGAGAGAACGATCAGAATCACGAGGTAGTTGCCGAGGTCCCGAAACCAGCGCTTGAGAGAGACGAGGGGAAAGTCGGACCAAAGGGCGCTCGCCAGAGTAAAAAATAGAAATAGCACCAGCACAAAATTGCGTGTGAAAAAAATGCTCCAATTGAAGGATCGCGAAATAAGGGTGGCGATCGCTAGCACGATCAATACCGAAAAGATCGTGCGGTCCAACGGATTCCCTTCCTCCAGAGCCTGGGCCGCCGAACCAACCGAACCTCCGAGCCATTGCGAAGGCAACCGCGACCCGATGATGAATATCCAGATCAAAGGCACCCACAAAGCCAACGAGACCCCCGAATCTTTGGCGGGGTCGAAGCGCAACAGCCCTACTAGGAGGATGAGCCAAAGAAATAGCGCTAAAGTTGGAGGCATGGTATCAATTCACCTGCGGCTGGCCGGGTCCGGCTTACTCGCGACAGTGGTCGCAGACGACTAGCCTCAAGAATCGCTTTCAGTTGATCGACGAACTCTGATATACGGCACAGAAGTCCTAGGATCCCCAGTCTAAATTGCCTGTCGTCCTTCCGGCGCGCAGCTCATTACGATTCCAATCCGGGCACAATCGTTCCCGGCGGTACTGGTCGAGCCTGAAGGGCCATCTGACCATTGGATCTGCAAGTACTGAGCTGGTCAAAGATGGCGTCCATGATTCTGGCAGTGAGCAGAATCTCTCGATAGGGGATGGGCAAGGGAGCATGCTCCCGGATCGAACGGTAAAAGGACTCGATTAGATAGTTCATGCCGGAATCCATGTGAAAATCCCTGCCAAGGAATAACCTGACGTTCGTGATTAGGTTTCCAAGATGCTGCTTCGCGAATAGAGCGGGAGGGATAAACATGTCAGCGTAGCTCTTGAACTTCTGGCCGCGAAGCCTAATCAAGATTTCGTGATCCTGATCAAGAACCAGGCCGTTCTTCGGACCGTAGATCCGAAGCTGGTGGATTGAAGGCCTCATTTGAGAAGAAAAAGTGAAGTAGGCTGTCGTTCCTTGCTCCTCGCTGATAATGACTCGGAGCTCATCCACGATTTCTCTTTCGTTAATCTGTTTCAGAAGCGAGCTCACAAACCCATGCGCGATCACGTGAGGCGAATCGCCAGTCAGGAATTCCGCAATTCTGGCGATCCCGTGACTAATCACGTTTTGAAGTAACTTTCCCGGGAGTCTCCGGACCCAATGGCGCTTGTCGCCGAGCAGGGCGCGTGCGTAACTGGGATCTCCAAGATCGTAGGAGTAATAACTCTCCATGTGTACCGGAGGCCCGCCCAAGTAGCCGCTTTGAACCAGGGCTCTCATGCGCCGCGCTACATGGCTGAACTGGTCGTTGTGTCCGACCGTTAGTTTGACCCCTTTTCTCTGGGCCAAGTCCACAAGGTGCTGCGCTTGCTCCGCATAAAGGGTGAACGGTTTCTCAACATATACGTGACAGCTCTGCTCAAGGCAAAATCTGGCAACATCGAAGTGACTCTCCGCCGGCGTCGTGATGTGAATTACATCCGGTCGGGCCTTATCCACAAGTTCTGTCAGATCGGTGAAGTACTGCTTGACCGGGAATCGCTCGAAGAGCTGCTTGGCCATCAGCGGCTCGCGGTCACACACTCCCACGATCTCACATCCTTCAATCCTTCGAATCTGTGACGCGTGGGCATCAGCGATCTTGCCGCATCCCACGATGGCGACCTTAAGCATACCGTCCGTCCCGCCTGCAAGCCTCGAAATAGCGCCGCAATCCCTCTGCCGTGGGCACTTTTGGCGTCCAGCCTAGTCTGGCCTTCAGTTTCTCGTTGCTATAACGCGTCTTCTTCCATTCAGCGTGCCACCGCTTTCTATTGAAGACCGGCGGCAATTGCCCCTCTGACCATCGCGAATACCTCTCCCACAAATAGCAGAACGCATAACTAATCAGGTGAGGTACATAGATCGATTTGAAGTGTTTTGCGTTCTTCTTGTACTGACGCAAAAACTGGTGGCTGGAGGGCAGGTCATCGTCCACAACGTTGAAGGCCTCGCCATCAACTCCTTTGACTAGACCAGCCAGCACAATCGCCTCTGCGCAGTTATCGACGTAGGTGAAGGGTATAGTGTTCGAGCCACCCAGATGTAAGTAGGATCCGAACGTACCGATACCCACCCGGCCGGTGATTTCAGTTTTTCCCAAGCCATAGACGCTACCAGGTCTGACCAAGACGTACGGGATTCCAAAACTCTTGCCATACTCAGTGACGATTTGCTCTTGCTTAATCTTCGCGAAGCAATAGGCTTCCCCGCGGATCTCTGGATGCTCTTCGATCGGACAGGATTCATCCAAGAGGCGCCCCTGGGGCTTTTGGCAGTTTGAGTACACGGCGAACGAACTGACAAGTACAAATCGTCGCAGGCGCGCGCATCGCAGGCTGGCGTCGAGAACATTTCGGGTGGTTACGACGGAATTCAAAAACGCATCAGGGAACGACTTCTCGCCGATCCCGGCGGCTAGGTGAAAGATGAGGGCCACATCCTTGCAGGCTGCCTCGCAGTCTTCGCGGGAAAGAAGATTCCCTTTCAGTACTTCGATTCTCGCGCCTAGCGGCCGGCCCTCGACAATAGCATCGATCCTAGCAAGCTCACTGGAGGGCCGAGCGAAACAGACAAGATTACGAAACCCGCGATCCAGCAGATTCGCTACGACGCGAGACCCTATGAAGCCCGCGGCACCTGTAATCAGGATTCGGTCGTCCGGAGAGATTAAGAAGGAATCCTGCGGCTCTGGTGTTGACACTTGGCGCGGAACCGATCCGCTTGCGTCGTTAACATAACTGGCTCCGAGGGAATTCATCTGCTGGCCTCGGAGGGAACACTAGTGTCAACGCTTTCGTCGACGGCCATGTCGACGTAGTCTTCCGAACGGCAAGCGCCGATGGGGCCTGACTTTCGCGCTTTATGGATTCGCAATTGCAAACCAGGAAGATTGGCCCCTTGATTAACCGCGACCTTGACGCGCCACGCGCCCGTCTGAGTAGAATCCATTTCGAACGCCGCCAAGCGGCGCTTCCGAAACCAGGAGGTCGCCTGCCCAGCCGTCGAGAACCACGCGTCTCGACTTTTCAGCTCCAGAATCAAATCACGATAGCATCCCCCCCACAGCCTCTCCGGGGCAGTGCTGCGATCATGCCAGTTGATCGTCAAAACGCCTCCAAAGCAGACCGCATTGTCCACCATTTGGCAAAGGAGTACCTTCGCTTGCTGTGGAGAGAGCCCGAGATGACTTGGGTAGAAGAGTGCCGTGTCCATCACTTGTAGTGGCAATTCAAGCAAATGACTCGCATTGATCGGTTTGAATACTTGCGTTGTGCCCGCGCGATATCCGACAGTTTCATTGTAGCCAACTGTCGAGTCATAAGACGCTCCTGCCTTCTCCAGAGCCGCGGGCGATTGTTGGTCGTAGTAGAGCCAGTGCATCCGCACACCGATTTCGGAAACTCCCGTTAGGTGTCGAATCTCTTCCAGTTCTTCGCGCCCGCCAGTACTGTCGAGCCACGCATCAATCCCGTGCAATCCCACTTCACAGCCTGCCCTCATCAACTTCCGGATCGTACCTGCGATATCTTGAGCCTCATAGCGAGCAGCGCGCATCCTGGGAGCCGGGCCATGAGAGTTCCTTCCCGGGCGGTCTCTGAAAGGAATTACGAAAAAGGTTGAGCGAACGCTTTTTTCCAATTCCAGGTAACGGTCATCGAACTCGCGCCAGAAGTCCTTTGCCAAACCTAGGTAAACAAACGGTAGCTTTAAGGCTGTGGCCCAATTCACTAGTAGATCTCGAACCGGCATCTGTCCGCGGAAGAATTTGCCCAATGAACCGAGGATGGCACGGTACAAGAACCCGAACATGGTGTGATCCCACTTGTGTTGACGAATCGAAGGATGGTCAACATCATGTGTCAGGCAAGCTAAGAAGTGATAACCGGTGGGAACTGGAGGGATCTCAACCAATGGAACTCCGCATCCGGTGATTAAGTCTCTCAGAAATGCGATGTGCAGTTCCAGTGCTGGCACCTGGGCGTTTGCGGGGGGCTGTCCCACCGTCAGCAAGATGCGAATCTCACTGAACAGGTCGTAGCCGATCCTTGCCACCACTCCGTCTCTCGACTCGATTAGATAACCCGCGCACTCCTTGGAGCCTTCCTCTGCCAGGAGGCCGTTTTCTTTCTCCGGAAACGTGAGGGTGTTTCCATAGATTGGGATTCGGTTTCCCTGGTAGGAAAGCATGCAGGCGCGGCCCCGTTGTTGGCCGGCTTGCGTATTCTGCTCATTGTCAAAGGGCAGGTTCTTGCCAGCATAGAAAAGGACGAGTTTCGCGTTTCCGCCTTGCAGGCCGTCTCCGGCACAAAGCAAAACGTCATATTGCCGGTCTCCACGATAAAACTCCCACGGAGTCTTGAACAGCTCGAAGAACTCGCGGACAACATCATGCTCTGCAGAATCTGCAATAACGCCTATCATCGCGAGGGCTCCTAGCGCAAAGCCGCAGCTGGTTCCGCGTGAACTCGGAGCCATTCTTCAAAAAGAACGAGGCTAAACAGGATCTTATGGTTGTCTTGGCGGCCGGCGGTATGCTGTTCAAAGAGTGCGCGGACGGCACTCGGGCGAAGGTACTGATAGATATTAGAACCGCTGTCAAGGAGAGTATCGGCCATTTTGTTGTCAATGGCACCGCGGAACCAACTGTCTACTACATTGACAGCAAAGCCCCGTTTTGGCCGTTTTAGAATCGAATTGGGAAGATAGGTCCCACAGACCTGGCGGTGGAGCCATTTCCGTGAGCCATTCCTCACCTTAAGACTGGCTGGTAGTCGTTCGACATACTCGACGATCTCTTTATCGACGAATGGTACGCGAAGTTCAAGACCGTGGGCCATGGAGAGCTTATCCGCATACATGAGGAGTTCGTCGGGCAGAGTGGAGCGCACCTCCAAGAACTGGAGCCCACCTAATTCGTCGGTCCCGCCCATGAGATTGGCAAGGTCCGCCCAGCATTCCAATATGGAATCGCCTGAGTTAGCAGCCAGCAATCCGGCCTGGAAGAGATCCTCGACTTGGCCATCCGGCAGAATAGAAAGAACATGTTGATACCTGCGCATTCGATCGGGGATCGCCAGGGAGTAAACTCCTCGCTTTAACGTCTCATTCCTCGGCAAAGCTCTGACGGTCGAGGAAATGGGGGCCCGCATCCAACTTGGCAATCGGGACCACAATTCGCCATAGCGGACGCCGAGATGACGGCGATATCCGCCAAACAATTCGTCCGGACCCTGTCCGACTAGAGCTACCTTGACATCCTGGCGGGCTCGTTGGCAGACGAAATACATCGGAACAATGGAAGAAGCGGCAATTGGTTCTTCCAACGCAATCACAATCTTGGGCAGCGCTTCCTCAAATATTGACTTTGTAATAGTGACACTGTTGTGTTTTGATCCGAGCAAACGAGCAGTTTCCGCGGCATCGCCCAATTCGTCATCGGCAAAGGTCGAGCCATAGCCCACAGTGTAGGTTGGCCAGGAACTCCCATTCAGATTCATCAACCCTAGTAACAGACCGGAATCGATGCCACCGCTCAACAGCAAGCCTACCGGCACATCACTGATAAGCTGCCGACGGACCGCCGTCTTGTAAATAGCAAGCAACTCTTCCCGCGCTTCGTCGACTGATTTTGTTGGTGCAAAGGGCTCAGGCTTGAATTTGTACCATCGACTCACCTCGTAGGCGCCGTTCTGGACCGTGAGCTTGGTGCCCGGTGCCAGTTTGTGAACTCCCTTCAGTATGGTGTAGGGAGAGGGCGTATAGCGGTAGCGGAGGAAGAGGTTCAGAGACGTGGGATCGATCTCCGCCCTGCCTGGCATCGTCGCACGGACCGCACGCATCTCTGAACCGAACGTGAGACTCTCGTCATCGATTCTGTAGTAGATCAGCTTGATCCCGAACGGATCCCGGGCAAGAACCAGCCGCCGCTGACGAACGTCCCAGATGGCAAGACCAAACATTCCATTCAGGCGGTTCAGTACGTCGTCGCCCCACTGCTTATAACCGTGGATAATAACTTCGGTGTCGGAATTTGTTCGAAATAGGTGGCCGTGGCCTTGTAGTTCGCGCTTAAGTTCCGGGAAGTTATAGATCTCGCCGTTGAAGACCACCCAAACGGATTCTTCCTGGTCTGACATGGGTTGATGTCCACCGGAAAGGTCGATGATCGAGAGCCGACGAAATCCGAAACCGAGTGGTCCTTTGATGTAATAGCCTTCGTCATCCGGACCTCGATGAGTGATGGAACTGGCCATCGCTTCGAGGTCCGCTCGCCGAACCGGTGCCAGATTCCCGAAATTATATTGGCCGCATATGCCGCACATAGAGTTGTCCTAGTTTGTGACCCGGGAGTGAAGCGAAAGCAGAGAATCTTTGTAAGGCCCTTCTTTCGATTTTGCGAGGTTCTTCGACAGGAAGAAGGAGAGACTACGAAACAGTTGCGATTCGGCCCACCGGTGCATCGGGACATTGTCCCAACCAACCAAAAGCTCTCTGGCTCGAAACGAGCCATCGGATTTTTGCCACCGCTCAAAGAGATCCGTGAGGACGAGAGACAGGATCCGGTCTAACTCAGGAAAACGGCTCTGTAGGAGTACGGCTAAATTGATACATTCCGCGTAGTCATAGAGCTCTCTGCGGTACACGGTGAGCCTTGGCGGCTTGGAAAAGGGCATCGGGAGACCCTTGGCGTCGAATAGGTTTTTCACGTAATATCCGACTCCCCGCTCGATCGCGCTCCGGCAGAGCGGAGATCCCGTCAAGAGTTCAATTTTTGCGAGGGCTTTCAGAACAAAACAGGTGTGAAAGTGGTCTACAAAATCTCTGACGTTATCCATCGAGTAGTACCAGGAGCCATTTGGATTCTGGGATTCGATGACAAAGTTGAGATTTCTTTCCGCGACCTTCTGATATTTTTCTTCCGAGAAATCCAAGGCGGCACTTGTGAGGAGAAATGCCCGGTAGGCACTGGCGTTAATGACGCCGCTGGAATTGTCCGGTCCGGGGGTGTAGCAACAGGTAGAAGCGCTGGGCGAAAACTCAAAATCCTGATAGTCCTCGAAGGCGTGCTGAGCGATCGATCGCATGATCTCAAGCCACTCGGGATTCCCATCCAGTTGGTAAACCTGTCGGAAGGCCTCATAAACATACGGCACGCTCGTGATCATTGGCGTTCCTTCTTTGAGGGTGCCGCGACGCGTTTCCCAATTAAAGGGGTAGCCCCACGCATAGTGGGCAAAACCGGGGCAACGGCTCTTCTTGAGTTCTTCCAGGAAGTGAACTGCTCGTTTCTGGTACGGCTCCTCTCCAAGAACATGGGAAAGAAAAGCAAAACCCATAGCATAGTGAGCATCCGCGATTGGAAAGCGTTGCGGCTTCCAGAACAGGCATCGCGCTGAAGGAACGAAAGCCTCAGAAAAGATCATCGGAGCCACCGCAAGAGTCCCGAGCAAGGGCTTGCAGTAATAGAGAGCCTTCGCGGTTCGTCCAAGATCACTGGCGAAGTAACTCTGGTGATCGTAGGAAGTCTCTCCAAAACGGTCGAGCCATCGGACAAACCGGAGCACGGCTGCCTGCACGTTTTCAACTGTGACTTTTTCTGTCATTGCCTCGACTCGGACATACAAGTGTTGGAACTAGGTCGGTTTGACCTCAAAGCTATCGATTCGTTTGAACGTGAGTACTGACTTGAGTATCTTCTTCAGTTTCATCATCTGCTCTTTACGGTGGAATCGCATCAGTTCTTTGGAGACGGGTCTTTCCATTCGACGCAGGAATGCAGATACATAACCCAAGAGCAGCGCAATGCCCCCCGACAGATAGGGTTTCTTGCTCGCTCTATACGCAACCCTGAACACTTCCCACAAGGGATGCCCACCGAGATAGTAGTCTTTCTCGCCGTAGGAAAATGTTGAAGCAAGGAGCGAGCGTTCGGCCGTGCCCAGACTCCGGTAATGAAAAAAGTACTTCTCTCGAAAGGATCGTGTCTTCCAGCCCATCATGCGGGCAGTGGTCACGGCGATCCAGTCGATTCCTCCCGCCTTGTTTGGGACATATCCACCGATCTGCTCGAAGCACTGGCTTCGAAAGAGCTGGCAACCACCAGCAACGTGATTCTGACCCTCAAAACTATCCGTCGCCGAACTGTAGCCCTCTTCGCGGAAAATGGTCCCTGCTACTCCGAGACTGGCGTCTTCTTCGAACTTACCCAATAGAAACTCGATGTAGTCAGAGTCAAATGAAACGTCAGAATCCAGATTGCCGATGACTTTATAATCCAGGTTCTTGACCCTCTCTAAGCCTGCGTTGAACGCATGGACCTTCGCGGCGAAACTTCGATCCCTGTGTTGGGACAAGTTCAGCAATACCATCCATTCGTATTTCCCGACGTACCGGGACACAATGCTTGCCGTAGCGTCTGTCGACCCATCATTCACGATCACCCACTTGGAAGGCGGGACAGTCTGACTGATCACCGACTGAATGACTTTTTCAATCAACTTTTCCTCATTACGTGCAGGAGTGATGAGGACATACGGCATTTGATCTATGCGAGGGTTTTTCTGCATCGCTAATGACTCGATCCAGCCTGGCTCATCGGACGATACACCGGTGAGTGCTCAACAGGCAGATTATTCTAAAGGATATCGGAAAGTGTCTTAACTTTGTGAATTAGTCACTGTTCTAGTGAGCGTCAGAGGATGACTGCTGGGCGTACACCTCAGACCGCTCAGCGGCAAGCGACTTGTCGTACGCGGCTTCTGGTTCATACACGACGACGTGACTACCTCGATTCGAGAATCCAAACGGAACGCAAAGCAGGTTCTTCAGTCGCATTCGTAGTTCTTTCCGCCGCTCGGGTGGGACGAAGAACAGCATGAAACCGCCGCCGCCCGCCCCGAGAAGCTTGCCGCCAAGTGCGCCGGCGCTGCGCCCGGCCTCATAAATCTCATCCAGGTTGTTGTTCGTGATGTTGCCCGTCAGGGTTCTCTTCACTTGCCAGCTTTCGTGCAGCAACTGGCCAAATTCATTTAACGAGCGATTGGGTTTCGTAACGATTGCCTCTGCTTCGTTAACCATCTGAAACATCAATTCAAGCTCATGCTTCCGGTGTGGAGTCATTCTTATTTGCTCTTTGGCAATCTCCGAAGCAGTTCGGGAAAACCCGGTAAAGTAGAGCGCACAATGTTGCTGGAGTGCCGCCAATCTTTCTGGCGAAGCGATTATCTGTTTAACTTCAAAACTTCCGTCAATATTGAAGTTGGTGCGATTAAAGCCGCCATACGCGGCGCTAATCTGGTCTTGCGATCCAACGGCTTCTCTGACCACCTCCTGTTCCACATGGATGGCATCAGCAGCGAGGTCATGTTTAGCGCGCATCTGGTCTTTTAGCGCATACAGACTCAGCAAAAGCCCTACGGTAAAAGCCGAACTCGTGCCCAAGCCGGTCCGGGCAGGCAAGTCTGCGACGTGGTGAATCTCGATTCCATCGTCGACGCTCAAATACTCCAAGCACCCCCGAGCGGATGGGTGCTCGATCGCACGGTTATCGCTGACGTTTTCAATTCTCGAATACGAAAGGCGGCTATGGTATTCGAAAAAAGGGGGTAGCCGTCGACAAGTGATGTAACAGCATTTATCGATCGTGGTGGAAAGTACGGCACCGCCGAATTCACGGTACCAGACGGGGTAATCGGTGCCGCCGCCAAAGAAGGAGATACGGAGTGGAGTGCGCGTTATGATCATGCGCTTGGTTTCCTTTTCATTAGAGGAACTATTGTCAGTCACCGGAATCAGTCCGCCTGGTTCGGGTGGAGGGGTAGTCGGACGCGAACGACAGGCAGTAACCCATTGCCCGGGCAACTTTGTGGACTTACGTCACATGTTCGCGCCGTGGAAGGCCGCAACAGCCAACACCTCATTTGATCTTCGGACGGTCCAGGCTTCGCAGTGCAGTTGCGCGGTAATCACGCATCGAGTTTATGTGACGGCTGGGCCTACCGCGAACGAGCCGACGGTGGCTCCCTCGCAGTGCAGGATCTGGCGAACTGCAACGAGTAGCGACGGCGCAACAATATCGGCGCGATTCCATGGTGCACCAGGACGCCCCGATTGGTCTACGGTCTCAGTTGGCGCCAACAGTCGAGCCGTTTTGCATCCAGCGTTCTTGCCAGCTTCCACATCGATGTCGGAATCGCCGATCATCCACGATGCTGGCAGGTCAATGCCGCGCGAACTGGCCGCGTCCAGCAGCATGCCGGGCGTAGGTTTGCGACAATTGCAGAATTTCTCCGCTTCGTGCGGGCAGTAATAAATTGCATCGATGGTAGCCCCCGCCCGTGCAAGGAAAGCGGACATTCGCTGATGCATCTCCTCCAACTCAGCCGTGGTCATGAGCCCTTTCGCAATACAACGCTGGTTGGTGACCACAATAACGTAATAACTGGCCCGGTTTAGAAGTGTAATGCCCTCGACCACGCCCGGAAGGAATTCAAAGTCCTCCCATCGGGTCACGTACTGACCTTCTGGAGCTTTTTGATTGATGACGCCGTCACGATCCAAGAATACTGCTCTAGTCAAGAAGCAACACCTTTTGTACCGATGTGAGGTTCGAATCATGATTGCGACAGAGCTGCCTGATAGAGACTCTGGCAGAGCGTTTGGGCACGCGCATAGTCCTCGGGTGTCCCGATGTCGATGAACATTCCTCGCTGCTCGAGCGCATACACGCCATGATCGAGTAACTTTGGAAACACATCCTTCTCAAGGCTGGCCGGCCCGTCCGGAATGTGCCGCAGAATGGAGTGGTTGAATACATACACTCCACCGTTTACCAGGCCCGGAACCGGAGCTTCCATCTTCTCACGAAAGCCAACAATTCGATTGTGCGTGTCCAGTTGCACGGTTCCGTATCGACGCGCGTCAGAAACTCTGCGTACTGCCATGCTGATTAGTCCGTCACGCTCTCGGTGAAAGCGAACGAGCTGGCGGAAATCGAGCTCCAGAAATGAGTCACCGTTCATGACCAGGAAGTCGGAAGCTGGTGTGAGATAGGGTTCCGCGAATTTCACCGCACCTGCTGTTCCGAGTGGACGCGATTCCCGCGAGTAGCTAATCTCCACGCCCCATTTGTGACCATCGCTGAATTCATTTTCCACTTGCTCGGCCAGATGCCCGGTACACATGATCAAGCGGCGCAGGCCCTGTGATCGCAGTTGTCTTACAAGCAACTGGAGGAAGGGCGCATCTCCAACGGGAGCAAGCGATTTGGGAGTAACTGGAAGTACTGACTGCAATCGCGTCCCCATCCCGCCGACGAGGAGAACGACGGGCATGTCTTCGGAAGCAACATCCGTTTGCGGGGGTATTTCCCGATTGGGATCCACTATGAGTACACCATTCAGTTCAAAATCATGGCAGGCGTTGTGCGCCGCTCTTCAAAAAATCACACAACCCCGTTCCAATATTTCAACATAGAACCCAAAGTCTGCTCGAGCGAATTCAACGGTCTCCAACCCGTGGCCTTACGAATCTTGCGGGTGCTACCAAAGATGATTCTCTCGTCAGAAGGACGCATCAAGCGCGAAACAGGCCGAATCTCAGCTTCCACACCGGACAAACGGATGGCGGCGTGTAAAACCTCTTTAATCCTATATGTTCGGGTGGCACACAAATTGTAAGCCTCACCTGGTTTCCCTTTCATTGCGGCGAGATAAAACCCCCTAACGGCGTCATTCACGTCGAGGAACGCTCGGCGTGGCTTGAGGTTCCCGACTTCGATCACCGGAGGCTGCAGGCCCTTCTTCATACGGATCAACTGCCGCACGAAATCCGAGGGCGCATCACTCGTCTTACCCGGGCCTGTGGTATTGAAGAGTCGCACGATAACTGCCGGAATCTTGTAATCCAGGAAATATTCGCGAGCCAGCAGGTCCAGGCAAACCTTGCTGATGCCGTACGGATGCAATGGCCGAAGCGGCTGCTCTTCAACCACCGGAATGGCTGACGCCGGCACGTATCCGTATTCGGCACTGGAGCAAGCCGAAACCACCACGGGAGGCCGCTTCAAATGACGCACCGCCTCGAACAGATACAATGAGCCCATGATATTGGACTCAAAGGTCTCGACTGGATCCGCCCAGGACGCCGTGGGCAGGCTCTGCGCCCCAAAGTGGAATATGTGCGTCGGCTGGCATTGTGCCAGGACTTGCGTTATGCGCTGGCCATTCCGCAGATCACACTGCGTGAAACGTAGATTCGGCAACCTCGGAAAGGAAGCAGTGCCTTCCGCGCGATATGATCCGACTACATTCCACCCCCTGGCATGTAGGAACTTAACCATATGAGACCCGATGAATCCCTCTGCGCCCGTCACCAGTGCGGTTTTTGTCATTGGAATTGTAAAGTCGCTTTCGCCCGTGTATTAGAAAAAATACGAAAAAATCTGGAGTTTTGAACCGGCGGCGCCCACAGCGAGCGGACCGTCTCGAGATAGCCTAGACTTTATTGAGGATTTCGCTCACGCGGCCGAGCAGCGTCTCCCGCTCACGGTCCCAGGAGTGCTCAAGGAAAACCTGCTGCCCTCTTCGCACAATCTCCTGAACCTCGCGTGGGTAGGAGAATGCGTACTCGATCTGTTGCGCCAGATCGCCGGGGTTCCCGGCCTCGAAGAATAGAAGAGATTCTTTGCCGAAGTAGTCTTGTATGCCAGTCGTGGACGGCGCGACAACCGGCTTCCCCAATGCCAGGTACTCGAAAATGCGAGTCGGTGTGTTAATTTCAGTAAATGCATTCTGATGGTTGGGTATGACGCCCAGATCACAGTTTTCGATTTCCGTTACAAGATCCTCCAGCCGCCTTGATCCTAGATAACGTACTGATTGATGCAGGTTCCTTTTTTGGACCGCTTCCATCATGTGCTCAAGGAAAGCCGTGCTTACACCGAAAATGCGCAGCTCTGCGGTTGGGATTGCCTCTCGAACCCGCGAGAGCGCATCGATAGCAACGTCCAACCCATTCCGTTCAACGATCGATCCGTGGTACATGATCACGAATGGTTTATTTTCAGTTTTTCCGGTAAAACCCTCTGACGGTGTCGCGCGGAAAGGGAAGATCTGGCCGTCCGGAGAATTCATCACCACCGCAATCTTTTCCGGCCGACAACTGCGGGAGGAGAAGATTCGCTTGCAGGCGACATTGACCGTGATCACCAAATCCGCCCGCGCGATGCTCCACTTCTCCAGACGCTCCAGGAATTGAACGCTCGTGCTCCCTTGCGCAGCGTCAAAGATCGTCATCATGAGCTCGGGCATCGGATCGTGTAGATCGAGGACCACCTTTGCTCCCAGGGCCTTGGGTATCAACGAACTCAGCACGAGTATATCGGGCATGTTGTGCACATAGACCAGGTCGTAGCGTTGGCCCAATGTACGCAACGCAAAGATCACCGACGAAGTCAGGATGAAGGCGCCATAGCGGTATGCGTATGCGAACTTCCCACGCCGGTCATGTTTGATTGGCAGACGAAGAACGTTGATACCGTTCAGGGCCTCACGCTTAGGTGAACCCTCATTCCACAGGCAGATCAGGTCTACGCTCGCGCCCTCTCCTACAAGTGCATCTATGGCACGGCGCGGTCTAGGGTCATTGGGGTAAGGCGAAAACGTGACCATCGCCACACGCTTTCCTGCAAACCGTCTGTTGTTCCCGGTCAACGCAAGGTGAGAAGGCGAAGCGGGGTTGATAGGTTGGATCATAGGGGAACTAATCATTTCACAGTCCGGGTTTCATCAGCAATACGAGTTGCAATCTCAGATAACTCACCGGGAACGACACGGCCTTCAATTCCCTGATCGAGTCGCCTTGGCAGTCTGTTCGCTCAATTTTCTACGGGACTCACGATCGGTTTTGGCACGATTGGAGGTTTCGATTGCCTTAAGGAGCGAGGAATCATCAAACTTGCGCAGGATTTCGATGTTGGGCATGACACAATGGCCGCCGATAATTCCCGGGAAGAACTTCGTCTTTGGAAGATACGAGATCTCTTCGTAGAAGGAGATAACTTCTTCGTAAGCTTGATCTGTTTGATCGCAGTACCGCTCAACTTCCTGCGCCCAAGTAATCAACAGTCCAAAGTAAGTCGTCTCGCTCAGCTTTGCCAGTTCGGTTGCTTCCGGAGCTGACAGAATCCTCGTCTTCAAGCCCGCAGATTGGAAATGCTCCGCGGCGTATTTAGCGCTAGCGGGGTCCATGGCCCCCACGAATTTCGTATAGCTGCGGAGCTCTTGCAACATGCGCACGTGCTTGCCGCGCACCGGACTGTTCGCCACCGCGGCCCCGGTTCGCTGGGCTATCGCTCGCGTAGTCCCGATGGCCACGGTGCTGTTGATAATCGTCAGGGTAGGCTTGAAAAGATCGATGTAACGGGCAGTCTCACCGACAAAATCCTTGATTGCGAACGGGTAGCAGACATGCAGAACATCCACCGTTCCCACTGGCCCAGATGGTGGCGCAATGTCCACTCCAATAACTTTGTAGCGCTCCGAGAGAAGTTCAAAGAGGGGGCGGCCCACCTCTCCGAGTCCGGCGACAACGACACTATTCTCTTCCTTCACGGCCTAGCCTCCTTCGAGAAGTATTCAAGTTGGTGAGGTACATTCAACAGTCCGTATTCCATTTTGCAGCGGAGCGAGCTGGGAATCACCGGAGAAGAGGCGACAAGGATGCGAGCACATGTCCATCGCCAAGGTGAAAGACCGACCGCGGGCACGAGAAAGCGGCCGCGATAGCCGGTACTGCCTGTCGAGTGGATCAGCCTTACGCTCGCAGCACACTTTGCGGCCCTGCGCACTGTGCGCTTTGCACTACAGCGTGCACGACCCGCTCCTGATCTGCTTCTGACAGGCCTGGGAACATCGGCAGGGACAAAATATGTTCAGCAACCTTTTCGCACACAGGGAAAGCGCCCTGCTTATACCCGAGGCTACTGTACGCCTTCTGCAGATGCAGGGGCACAGGATAATGAATGCCCGTATCTATATTTTCCTTCGCGAGGTCCGCCTGGACCGCTTCCCGATTCTCCACTTGCAGAATGTATAGATGATAGACGGCCTTCGACCAGGGAGCTTCAAACGGCGTGATGGCGCTCGTTGCCGCGGCAGCAAACAGTTCATTATATTTGCGTGCATGCTCCCGACGGCTCTCGTTCCAATCCGGAAGGTGCTTCAGCTTTACGCGCAGAAATCCGGCCTGAATGGAATCGAGCCGGCCGTTATAACCTTCAATGTCGTGGTAATACTTCCTGGATTGTCCGTGATCGCGAAGCATTTTGGCTTTCCGCGCGATGGTTTCATCGTCCGTTATAACCGCGCCGCCTTCCCCGCAGGCCCCTAAGTTCTTGCCCGGATAAAAGCTGAACGCGGCCGCGTGGCCCATTGAGCCGGCCTTTCGCCAGCGATTCTCCTTCTTCGAAAAATACTCCGCTCCGTGCGCCTGACATGCATCTTCGATGACAGCCAGGTTGTATCGCCCTGCTAGCTCAAGGATCGCATCCATGTCCGCCATCTGGCCATACAGGTGAACGGGAACCACGGCGGTGACTGGTTTCCCCAGGGTCCGATGCACAAATCGTCCCGTTGCAGGATCGAATGCGCACTGTGTCTGCAGATATTGGCGAAGCATCTCAGGGTCCATCGTGTAGGTGTGCGCATCAATGTCCACAAAGTCCGGACGTGCGCCGGCCTGTGAAATCGCTTCGGCTGTGGCGATGAAGGTGTGCGGAACGGTTAAGACCACATCGCCCGGGTTAACCCCCGCGGCGGTAAGAGCAAAGCGCAACGCGTCCGTTCCGCTGTTCACTCCAACGCAGTGCTTGGCCCCACAGTAGGTAGCAAATTCGCGCTCGAACCCGTCCACCATTGGACCACCAACGAAACCGGCCGTCGCGAGCGCGGATTTAAAAACATTCACCAATTCCTCTTGGAGTTCCTGATGAGGTGTAACAAGATCAACAAAGGGAATCTTAGTATTCTGACTCATGGAGCCATCCTCTCGTTTGGATTGACGGAACGCAGTACCTTGGCTGGGTTGCCAGCCACAATCGTGTTGGGTGGCACCTCATGGGTCACAACACTGCCAGCACCGACTATAGCGTTCTCCCCGATGACGACATTGGAGAGAATCGTGGCCCCTGAGCCAATCGAGGCGCCTTTCTTCACGAGGGTCTGCTCGACTTTCCAATCCTGTTCAGTCTGTAACTGGCCGCCGGGCGCTGTTGCGCGTGGGTAGGAATCATTAATGAAGGTGACGCCATGACCGATGAACACGTTGTCTTCGATCGTGACGCCTTCACAAATAAAACTATGGCTGGAGACCTTGCAGTTCTTCCCGACTGTTGCGTTCTTCTGGATTTCGACAAAGGCTCCGATTTTCGTGTTCTCTCCGATTTGGCAGCCATAAAGGTTGATGAATTTGGAAAGCTTAACTCCCTCAGCCAATTTCACGTCTGGAGCAATCGAGCAGAATTCGTTCACAGATGCACCAACTTTCCTTTCTTTTGCATGGAACAATGAGATTGAAGATGATTCGCAAGAAAAGAGGACATCTCTATGAGCCTTGAGGTTGTTGCGGGCCGTTCGGGTAGGCTACCGCCATTGACACCGCTAGACGGCATCCCCGATTCTTTCTTCATGTGATACTAAGTATAACAAAATAAGTAACTTAGTTGCAAGAAAAGAAACATCAGACTCCACGAAAGAGTAGCGCAATCAGACTGCCAGACCAACGCAAGCTATGTGAAAAATTGGCCAAACCGAATCGAACCTCAAGTGATTGAAAAAACATAGGTTAATAACAAAGCGGATGACCAAAGAGCTTCGCTTGGCGTGGATTTCTCTGCGAAAGCCGAGAAAAGGGAAAACTCTTACCACATATTGACAAACGGGTCTTGGCGACACTTGGCGTTGCATTCCGAAGTCATTTCATCATCTTCTAGGATGTTTCTTCCAACGGTGCCGCGGGTCCTCGAGTTCCCAACTTGTCTGCTGCGGCCTGTGGCCTCTGAAGGAGTCTCGCGGTCTATATCTTCCCCGGAATGCATCGGTTGGTTCCCTACTGTGCTTTGTCGGGCACAGCGGCGATCCCTACCTTCGGCAGGCCAAACCTGCCGAAGGCATAGAGTAACCAGCCGAAGTGATCGGGCCGGGCTTCATACCGAATTCTGAGGCTCTCCACTCGTGGCCCATGGGAAATGTTCATAAAGTTGAGTGTCGCCTCCCAATAATTCGCTATTCGCCGTCTCGGCGCGATTGAATCCCAAATCAAACCTCGGTCCTGATTCCGAAGGTCATCCCCAAGTTCATTCGCTCCGGCAATCCAGGACAATCCCTTGTATACCGGTTCGTGAAAACTCTGGCCAGTAGCTTCTCCTAAAGCAAGGAGGCTAACAGGCGCAATGCCATCCTGATGTAGGGAAAACACAGGGTATCGATTCACGACGCGGCATGCGCTCTTATCGTAAAGGTACCACCATTGCCCCATTTCTCCTTGGAGCGCGCGAAGCGAGTTGGCACAACCCAACGCGGACCCGAGTGGCTCCTCAATCTGAAATGCCCGTGCGAACGTCGTGAGCGCGTAGATGGCGTAAATTTGATCGGCGAACGTTCCAAAGCGGCTGCAGAAGGCATGCTGAAGGAACCTGGGAAACGCTGCGTGTCCGAAGATTCTGCCCTCGCTTTGGTTGTCCTGGAGCAAGTGGTACGTATCCACGGCGACGTCTGTCAGATCCGGAAGCGTTCCAGGACACGCCAGCCGCGCGTGCGCTATGCCTGCCAGAAACAAGGCTAGCCCCTTGGTGCAGGCTTGGCGACCATCCGAAAAAGTGTTGAGCGCCTTCCCGAAATCCAACTCGTTAAGAAGTATTTCGAGTCTCTCCGGCGCACACTCGGCTGTGAGCCAGGTCTGGAGTCCCAGGTCTCCCACACTCCTGACCCAGCTTGTGTCTTCCAAGATGCCATCTCGAATCGAAGCGACGTCAACGGGTGCTGCTCCCCCGGACTCTGCCAGACGCTGCAAACCTAAGAGCGCAATGATCGTGCGCTTCCGTGAAGGCCCTTCTCGGTAGAATCCATCCTCGGTCAAAGTGACGCGTCGAGAAAAGAGCTTTTCTTTCTCCTCAAACAACGAAACAAGCGACCGCAATGCCAGCGCATTCAGGGCGGGAATGTCCAGTTGCGAACCACAATTGTCAATAGGAACGTTGACTCGCTCCCGAACAGAAGCGGCTTTGATGAGCGGTCGCGGAGACATGCCGATTCCCGACGAAAATTCTTGCGCCATGGTTGATTCGATCAAAGAAATTACTGGAATGAATAGAGGTTCAAGAGACGGGCGAATTTATGAAGATATATTAGTTGTGCTACCTGCTAAGGCTTCCGCGCATTTCAATGTCCCTGAGCACATCAAGCTTGCGACTCGACCAACACTTGTTCTCTCTAGAAGCCATCTCATAAATACCTCAGGAGGATGACGGCGCAAGCAAGCTGCACCATCCCGAGGAAATTCTCTGGGTAGTATTCCCAACGGATGACGACGCGGCGAAAGTTATGAAGCCAGGCGAACAAGCGCTCGATTTTCCAGCGGCGGCGATAGCGGCGCAGCACGCGGCCATCTTGCGTGGCTTTCCGGCTACGTGTGGTGTTGTGCGGAGCGACCAACTGCACGCCGAAGCGTTCGCGAATTTGCACATCCAGCGGATCGCTGTCGTAAGCACGGTCGCCGATCAGCCGCTGGGGAGTTTCGGCGAGGAATCGTCGCTGGAGCGTGGGTTCGACAAGTTTTGTTTCATGAGGCGAAGCGCTGGCCACGTGCACGGCGAGAGGAAGACCATGGCCGTCGCTGATCGCCATGATTTTGCTGCCTTTGCCGCGGCGAGTAGGTCCGACAGCAGAGCCCCTTTTTTCGCCGAACTGAAGCTGGCATCGATGAAGGACTCGCTCAAATCCAGCTTCCCACGGTCGCGTAAGTCTTCCGCCAGTTTCTGCAGCAGCCGGGTTAGCAATCCGGACCGCTGCCACTGCTGGAAGCGGCGATGACACGTTTGGTAGGGAGGATAACGACGCGGCAGATCGTGCCAAGGAGCACCAGTGCGTAAAACCCAAAAGACACCGTTCAGCACCGCGCGCGTATCTTGCCACGGCCGGCCGCGCCCGTCGTCCCGACGTTTCGGACGAAACACTGGTTCGAGTACCGCCCACTGGGCGTCGGTGAGGTCCATGCTCTTGATTTACGCTAGTTTGCAGAACTCACAAGCATCCAATGACCTGAAAGTGTTTATGAGATAACTTCTAGCCGCGCTCTTTGAAATGCGGGATTCAACGAGCAGCTTAGGTGACTGCGAATTGGCAGGCCGGCAATTGAGATCTGCGCATTGGTCATGTCGCGGTTGAATCCCTGCTTGGACACCTCAGAAAAGCATGTCTCAACGCCGTTGGAGATCGGTTCGAGGAAAGAACAATTGATTCTAGGAACTATGGAGTGCCCAGCCCTGCTGGACCAGCGACATCCTCAGAGATCAGAATGCGCCGTCACCTTTTAGAGCCGCAAGTGGAGTAGCGAGCAGGATCTTGAGATCCAACCAGAGCGACCACCCCTGAGAATAGCGCAGATCCAACCGGACCATGTCATCAAAGCAGACACGACTCCGGCCACTCACTTGCCACAATCCTGTGACGCCGGGTTTCATCTCGAAAACTCTGCGGCGGTGCCAATCATCATAGACTTCAAACTCATACGGCAATGGTGGACGCGGGCCCACAAGAGACATCTCGCCGCGCAATACATTCCAGAATTGCGGCAACTCATCGAGGCTGGTCTTGCGTAGAAATCTCCCAATCGGTGTGACTCTCGGATCACACCTAATCTTGTACACGACGGGTTCGGTCTCGCTCTCGTCATCCTTCACCGCCTTGCCTGCGATGAGGCGTTGGACGTATTCACGATGAATCTTTGGATCATTGTCCGTGTACATCGAACGAAACTTGAAGCACTTGAATCTTGTTCCAAACCATCCCACCCGTTCCTGCTTGAAAATAACCTGGCCTTTTGAACCTAGCTTGATTGCCAAAGCGATAGCCGCTAGAAGGGGCGAGAAAATAAGCAACAATATGCAGCTTCCCACGATGTCAATCCCGCGCTTAATAATAATGGAGGGCCGCTTTTTGGATACCTTCCGAGAATGATCTTTGTACATCTCGATGTCGGCCACTCGATCGGGTTGCTGCAGATCCCAACTTTCTGGAATGAGATGAACCGAAACGGCAAGTTTCGAGGTGAGCCGGTGATCGAGGTTATCCCGCAAGACTGCCATAACTTTGGAATGCAAGATCTCGGTGATGGGACTCTTTCCCTCTAGGTTGATCTCCGTGAATATCACGCTGAGAATCAGGCCCTCCTGGTACCAGCCGATTATGTCGGTCTCGCGAGTCGCATTGGAGACCACAGACGTGAGTCGCTCGATGAAAGCCGCGCCGCTCCCCTTCTTGGGTACCGCCTGTGCGTCAATCAGGATCAGAACGAAGGGCTTGCGAGAACGTTCCGCTCGCCGACGTTCGTGGGTTAGCATCGCGTGGAACGCTTCTTCTTTGAGAACGCCTTCTCGGCGAGGCATGTTGCCGAAGCGTGACAACACCTTCCGGCCATTTCCCTGTTGGGCTCCTTGCTCTTTAGGAGTGGAGCTCATGGAGTTGCTACTTTCCATTCTGGTTCCTGCGTCCTAACTCCTCGACCTAGCTGAAGATTTGAGTGCTGTTAAAAATTCCTGTAACGACCGCAAAACCGTGAGAGCTTGCCTAGATCAATCACCAGCCCAAGCAACCACTCCTTGCTGTAACGGATAAGATGTGAACGGCTCGAGAACGGAGGATCGAGTAGGACCAAGGGGACTCACGCAGGTCCGATCAATTTCCAACGCGACGGATCGGCGAAGCAGCGAAACTGAGACCACAACGCGATGATTCCCTTTGAAATTACTCAGAACGCCTTCAAGGCCGTTCAGCGCGCCACTTTCGATCCGAATTTTCTGACCGATTTCAAGGTAGGGCCACGGTTCGGCGCGCAAGCCCGATGAAACAACCGTTTGAATGACAGCAATCTCAGCATCATCCACTGGAACTGGAACTCGGCCACGGCCGACCACTGTAATCACACCCGGTGTAACAAGGATCGGTAAGCGATTAAGCGCATCGAACTGGCAAAATACATAGCCGGGAAAGAGGGGAGCGTTTAGCTGCCTGAGTCTTCCATTCCAGCGCTTTTTCGTCTGATAGGTGGGGAGAAGAGTCTGATAGCCCTTCCCAGAAAGCAGTATGGCCGTTGAGCTCTCCCAGCGAGTCCTGACTTGGAGGGCAAACCATCTTGGTCCGTCTGTTCCGGGACTCATCATGAATCAGTGGCTCCCTTCGGATCTTCCGATTTCGAAACTCTACTCTTGTCTAGGCTACCGCCATTAAAGCAACATCCCTCTCTACTGCTTATGGCAACTGGACTGCCAGACTCCCTCTCGGATACGGTTGGGATGGGTTGGCATATGGAGATCGCAATAGACTGATAAAAAAGGCCTTAGTTGTGGTGCCCGACGCCCTTCACCTCGCGTGACCATAGCGGTCGCCATATTACGTCAAGACCAGTGAAAACTCTTGCCATTACTTGCCAAGAGGCTTCCTCCATTGACCAGCGCAAATCCTGATGAATACAGCATATCTTTAATATTTTCATTGCGTTACAGAACCACGCGAGCTGAAGGAGCTATTGTTCATGGCGAAGGCTGTCGAGAATTCTGTCGGTGACACCCGCGCAAGTTGTTGGCTTGCCGTCTTTCTCATATTGAGACAGTATTGAGAGAATGTTGGTGCTTAGCCCGAATTTCTCATACTAAATTGAAAAAGGCTGTTGCTTCATGGCATAACTCTTTTGTCTAGAAAGACTCTGCCAAGAAGGAGCAACAGCCTTATGACCACAGAGTGTAACCAGTTTGTCTTCG
>Ga0208820_1000222_pt1 | contig 53598 bp, 50 predicted proteins | sample June2015DPH_16_5_FD_184713 | JGI IMG/M metagenome (GOLD analysis project Ga0208820, IMG submission 184713) | Peatland microbial communities from SPRUCE experiment site at the Marcell Experimental Forest, Minnesota, USA - June2015DPH_16_40... | ecosystem: Environmental > Terrestrial > Soil >...
AACAACGAGCCTCCATCCGCGAGCTCGAATCGACCCTTTCTTTGCATCAGGGCGCCGGTAAAGGCTCCCTTCTCATGGCCAAACAGTTCGCTTTCCAACAGTCCCGAGGGAATGGCGGCGCAGTTCAGTCTGACAAATGTGCGCTGGCGCCGGGCGCTGTGGTTATGAATGGCGCGCGCAATCAATTCCTTTCCCGTTCCGGTCTCTCCATGAAGCAGGACCGTGGAATCGGTGGGCGCCACGATCGCGACTTGTTCCAGCACTTTCCGGAGGCCCTGGCTCCTGCCGACGATATCTTCGAAGCAGTGCTCAGAGCTAATTTCAGGTTCGAGATAGAACTGATCGGCTTCGAGCCCACTCACGTTGGGAAAACTTGCTCCTGCGAAGCCTTCGAGATCTGTGAAAGCAACCGTCGCGTGTGCCATAGTCTCCTCCCTACCTTTACAGCAGCAGTGCTTTGCGAACTTTTGTACAAAGAAAGTGACTAGCAGAGAGATATCCTCTTTGCGTTGCCGCAGTCACAGATCGGACGCGGCCTCCGGATGCCAGGCGGGTAGTTTCCACGTTCATAGCCGCCAGAATGAGATTTTCGGCAAGTGAGAACCTGCGGCAGCTTTCAGCAGTGATGCAAAACATGGCTAATTGCTCCGATCTGCGCTGCCCTGGGAAATCGGTTCCAAAGCTGGAGCGGAATGGCGCGGCTCCAGGCTGGGATAGTTTGGGAAGATGGCGCGTAACAGTCTTTCGGAATCTTCCAGACGCATAAAGCCGGTTTGTGTGGGACTGAACGTCATATTTCCTCTCAATCCGCAAAAGGTTGATAGCAACTAAGCTGATCTCTTCGTCTGTGGGCAAAACTCGATGATTTTTCCGAGTTGCGGCTGAGCCACCGCCCTTAACGGTTTGCGAAAGTTCTTCGGTATGTAAAACTCAATTACTTTTGCCATGACAATCTCCTGGGGCCTGTTGAATCTCGGTGCGCGGGGCTGTGCCAGTCGTTCGCTCGCTTTTGTCGGTCGCTATCAGGGCGGATGCAACATTCGTTGCAGCCATGATTAGGACTTCCTGTAGCGTGAAACCGCGAGTTGTGATCTTCCACATAAGCGCCACCAAAGAGGAAATCGAGACTCAAGTGAGGCCTTGCTTACGGGATGAGTCTGCAACGACCTGCCTTTGGTTCACAACGGTAAATCGGGTGATCGTGGTCTCGGTATATGGTGGGGGTTCCAGGTTGTACTTCTCGGAGAGGAGAGTGTTAGTACTTTTGGGAGGTTGAACGTTGTCTAGTGTCGGGGGGCTTCGAGGTGCTTTCTGCCGTAGAGTCGGGCATCAATGGACCACATTCCGGGCCCGATCATCGCCACGGTGGCTCCAAGGACAGCCACTATGATTGCCGTCAGCGAATGCGCCGAGCACGCAAAGAATACCCAGACGCCAACGATGGCAATCGTGATTCCGGCGAGTGGCGTCCATAGGCCCAAAAGCAGAAGCATGCCCGCAATGGAAGCGATCAGATAGGGGAGATTGGGTGTCAATTTAGCGTTTTCAGGAAGATGCGTGGCCCCGAAATAAAGAAGAATCGTGCTCGTCAGCACGCGCTGAAGTAAAAGACCAGCGCCAGGCCAGCCTTCGGCGAATGTGGAAAACAGACGTTGCAGACACGTCCTCCGATGCTGGTCTCATGCTAGTGATCCTGGAAACAGATCGAAAGGGTCAAAAGTAGGATTTACAAGTCCTACGTCTGGCGCGGGGGCAGCTCGATGATCCCCCGCCGTAGCGCAATAGTAACGGCATGCGCCCGATCGTTGGCGCCCAGCTTCGAAAGTATGTTGGTGATATGACTCTTGACAGTTGTTTCCCCAATGGAAAGCTTGTCGGCGATCTGCTTATTAGCATTGCCGACGCCAATCAAGCGAATCACATCAATTTCGCGCGAACTCAGCTCATCGTCGGCAGCATGCTCGGCCAGCTCCGCCGCAATATCGGGCGGTATTCGTTTGTGTCCGGCGTGGACACTCCGGATCGCCTCCAACAGCTCTCTGTGTACGTGTCCCTTCACTATGTACCCGCGAGCACCCGCTTTGATGGCTCTCAGCACCTGGACATCACCGGCATAGGTTGAAAGAACTATGATCTTTGCATCGGGAAATTCGTTCCTGATCCGGCTAATTGCTTCCGTGCCGTTCAAATTCGGCATGCGAAGATCCATCAGAGTGACGTCCGGGCGATGCCGCCGAAATTGTTCGATGGCCTCCTCCCCGTCGGAGGCCTCGGCGACAAGCTCCATGTCTTTCTCACTCTTTATCAGGACCGCGATCCCTTCGCGCAACAAGGGATGGTCATCAACAGTTAGGATTCGAATCAAATTAGGCCTGCTGCCCATGTGTCCCCCAGTTCCGGAACAGCCCAGATCGAGCGCCACTCTGCGAGCTTTCGTACGCGACGGCTGCAGGAACCGTCAATCGAACCTCAGTACCTGCTCCGGCTTCGCTCCAAAATTCCAATCGACCTCCTATTCCACGGGCGCGTTCATGAATACCTGGTATCCCCCAGTGTCCAGCACACCCACCATCTCTCAGTATCTGTGGGCTGATACCCTTTCCATCATCCCGTACAATCAGGCGGAAAACATCATCGTCATAACGCATCTCGGCTTCGATCTTATGCGCGCGTGCGTGCCGGAAGGCATTGCGGATCAGCTCTTGCGCGATGCGACCGATCTCATCCTTGATCATCGGAGAAAGGCCTTTACGCTCGCCTTCCACGATCACCTTGAAGTGCGGCCAGCCGTCCTCGCCACGGTAGCTGGAAGCTAGTTCCTGACCCGTTGCGATCAACATCTCATCCAACTCGCTTTCAGCGGAGACGCCAAGACGTATTCCTTGAATCGAGTTCCGGCTTTCCTCCAGTGCCTGCTCTGTGCGAAGCAGTGCGGCATCGAGGGCTTGAATCCCTTCCGCCGTGCGCTGAGGAAACATATTGCGAGCCGCCTGGAAGCGGTACAACAGCCCGTGGAAGCTTTGCAGCAGGGTATCATGAAGTTCCTGCGCGATCCGTGTGCGCTCGGCGACGCGCACCTCCAGGGTCATCTCGAACTGATGATCCAGTTGTCGCGCCGCGTGGTTGAATGCCTTCCCAAGGACGGCCAATTCGTCATTTCCACCGACATTGACTTCGTGCCGAAAATCGCCGCGCGCCAGCGCTTCTGCGCCAATGGTGAGTTCGGAGAGCGGGAAAGTAATAGTTCTGGTAACGTACCAGCCGAGCGCGGCGGCCACGAGCAAAGTCAGCAGCCAGGCGGCCGGGACTACTATGAAAAGGCGATGGCGCACCTGCTCGGTCTCTTCGTTCATTGTCGCCCGTTGTTGAAATACTCGTTCCTCCACGCCCTCCACCAGCGACGAACTGAGATCGATCAGATCCTGGATTTGTCCCGTCAATCGGAGCTGAATAGCAGGCCAATCGCCCACGTTCGCCAGTTCAATCTCACTGTCAATTTGAGAGGGCAAAGTCGCCTGGAGAGTTTTCAGGGAGCTTGAGGTGAAGGCGTCCTGCGCTATCTCCGGCGAAGAGTTGAGTATTTGTTCTGCGTCTCGGACATGCCGCAGAAACGTCTCTCGCAGCAAAGCCGCTTCGTTTGCGAACTGACGAGCGTTGTGACTCCGCGTCAGTGCGGCCACCCCACCGCTGAAGCTATTCACGTCCAGGTGCAGACGTACAATGGCCGAGGATTCCTTATCAGCTGCTTTCACCACTTTCGTGTGCGCCTCGAGTTGCCGGAGCTGCCAGATAGATACAGCATCGCCAGCGATCATCAATACGAAAATTGTCAGAAAACACGCAGTCAGACGTACGCCTATCTTCAAATCGCTTCCACATAACAGGTTCGCGAATGTGTGGCGCGCGTCTCTCACAGTTCTAACCAATGGGCCTTGATGAGGGCTGAGATTCGCCTAAACATTTAGCCTCGGATTTCACTAACGTCGGGCAACAGAAGGCTCCTGGCGGAGACTTGTTTGCGTGCTAACCCCAGATTTTCCGAGTATCTCCGCTAATTTCTGTTGCAACTCAGCTGCAGCTTGTGGCGCCAATTTTTCATGGCTGAGCACGGCATGCACTGCTTCAAAGTAGGCACGCGACACGTCTGGATACCTCTTCCCGGCCACCGTAGACGGCCGCACCGCTAAACCTTGGTGATAAGCCACCAATATCGTGGAAAAATAGGAGTTTCGCGCCAGAATCTCGGGATCCTTGTATAGCTCAGGTATGATCGGCGGATTAGAGGACTTGCGGGATCTCCTGGCTTGCTCATTGCGACTACTCAAAAAACGAACCAACATCGCGGCCTCGCGCGGATGCAACGAATAGCGCGAAACACCATAGCCTTGTCCTCCCAAAGTTGAGGCCGAACCAGCCCTCCCCGCCGGCAGAGGCGCGATATCGAACTGATCTCTGGTGGGCGAGTTTTCATCGCGGGCGGCCACGTAGGCGTTCGGCCAGTTGCGCATGAAGGCAGCCTTTCCCGTTTGCCAAACGTTGAAAGCATCCCCCTCCTGGTAAGCGGTTACTCCCGGCGGCGAAATTGAGCCGACCCAGCGCGCAGCCCTCTCCCAGGCAGTAATGGCCTGCGGATTGTTTACCGTAATCCTTCCGTTCTCATCGAGAATAGTCCCACCGCCCTCCGAGACCTGCCATTCCAGAGCATTGCAGGTCAGAGCCTCAGAAGGAGCGCCCTGCCAGACATAGCCCCAAAAATCTTTATTCCCCTTCGCGCGCTCACCAGTCTGAATCCGCTTCGCCATTATCTCAAGCTCGTTCCATGTCTTCGGGGGCACACCGTAGCCGTACTTGTGCAACAGATCGACCCGATAAAAAAGCAGGCCTTCGTCGAGGTTGTAAGGCAAAGCCACAAGCCTGCCATTAACGGTATCGTTCCTGATGAGTTCCGGAAAGTGCGCTGCGACTTCCTGCTCAGGCACGTAGGCTTTGAGATCGACGAGATTCTCTGCCAGAATCCCCGGCCAGATGACGTCGATGCCATAGACGTCCGGGACCTTGCTTCCGCTTTCCAGCAGGTTGCGCCATGTTTTCAGTTGATCTACTGCGACTTCCGGTGCGGGCAGGACCTGAACCCGAATGCCAGTCTCGTTGGTGAACTGGTTGAGTTCTTCTCCGAGGAGCGCTTGAGATGGTTTGGCGAGCCAGGACTGGTCGATGATTGTGAGCACCACTTCCGGAGCAGCCTGGTTTGTCTTCTTGCAACCTTGTGCTGCCGAAAGGACGAGGAGACAAATTGCGCACAGAATGACGCAGCCAGTCCAATCAAGGCAAAGCAGAAAAGATCGGCGAGGAGCCATTTTACACCTTCAAAGCCGAAGAGCATTAAACGCAATAGTCTCGTCCCTGGGCGCTCGAACGCGTGTACCTAAAGAATAAATGCGAGATGTACGAGTCCTACCCCTGGCGCGCGTTTAGCTCGATGATCCCGCGCTGTAGCGCAATGGTGACCGCGTGCGCCCGATCGTTTGCACCCAGCTTGGAGAGTATGTTCGAGATGTGGTTCTTGACTGTTGTTTCTCCGATCGAGAGCTTGTCGGCGATTTGCTTATTGGCATTACCCTCGCCAATTAAACGAAGCACATCCATTTCGCGAGAACTCAGCTGATCGTCGGCAGCGTGGTCAGCCAGCTCCGCCGCAATCTCGGGCGGTATTCGCTTGCGCCCGGCATGGACCGTGCGGATAGCCTCCAGCAGTTCGGTGCGGACATTTCCTTTCAGTAGGTACCCCCGCGCACCCGCCTTGATCGCCCGCAAGACTTGAACATCGCCGGCATAGGTCGACAACACGAGGATCTTGGCATCAGGGAATTCGCTTCTGATCCGGCTGATGGCTTCGGTGCCGTTCACATTCGGCATTTGCAGGTCCATCAGGGTCACGTCGGGGCGGTGCAGTCGAAATTGCGCAAAGCCCTCCTCCCCGTCACACGCTTCTGCGACCAGTTGCATATCGGGCTGAGTTTTGATAAGGGCCGCGATGCCCTGACGCAAGAGAGGATGATCATCCACAGTCATGATCCGAATCGCACTAGGACCGGTGCTCATAAATCCTCGTCTTCCGGAACAGCTTAAATCTACCGCTATCGCCGGATTTTTCATAGGCGATAGCGGCTGGAACAGCCAACCGAACTTCTGTGCCGGCATCCCCTTCGCTCCAGATATCCAATCGGGCTCCAATTCCTTCTGCCCGCTCATACATTCCGGGGAAGCCCCAATGACCGGTGCGACCGCGGTCTTTCAACACTTTTGGATCGATCCCTTTTCCATCATCTCGCACGATTAAGAGAAAAGCATCGTCATCGTAGCGTAGCTCGGCTTCAATGTTCCGGGCGCGAGCGTGCCGATAAGCATTTCGCAGCAACTCTCGTGCAATTCGATAGATCTCTTCCCCGATCATCGGCCGTTTCGGTCGTCGCTTGCCTTCTACAATCACCCGCAGAGGCGGGGCACTATCTCCACCATTCCGTGAGGATGCCAGTTCGCGACCCGTGGCCAGCAGCATTTGCTCGAGGTTGCTTTCCTTGAATGGCCCCGAGCGCAATTCCTGAATCGCGCTACGGCCCTCCGCGAGTGCCTGATCTGCGGAAACTAGCGCGCTATCCAGAGCGTCAGATGCGTCTTCGGGACGATCCGGGAGCTGATACCGAGCCGCCTGAAAGCGGAAGACCAAACCCTGAAAACTTTGCAATAGCGTGTCATGCAGGTCCCGAGCAATCCGCGTGCGCTCGCTTACGCGCGCCTCGAGCGTCAGGGCGAACTGCCGCTGCAAATGCCGGACACGCACTTGGTACGCCATCCAAAGCATCGCCAAAAACGCGCCCACGTACAAGGCCCGGAACCAGTTGGTCTGGTAGTACGCCGGGGCGATGGAGAAATCGAGCACGTCGCCCTCTTCGTTCCACACTCCGCTGTTGTTGCTAGCTGTCACGCGAAACCGGTAGTTGCCCGGCGCGAGGTTCGAATACTGGACCTTGCGTTCGTTGACGACCTCCCTCCAGTTCGGATCCTGACCCTCCAGCTTGAAACGGAAATGGAGTCTTTCCGGCGTCACCAGGCTAAGCGCGGTGTAATCGATCACGAGATTTCGGACGTGCGGAGGCAGGCGCAAACCGCTCCTCGCATCGTAGGCGTTGCCATCCACCGTCATCTGCTCAATGTGGACCGGCGGAGGGAGCGTGTTGATGCCGATGTGGGACGGATCGATAAAGCTCACTGCGTCCCCATTTAGGAACCAGATTTTCCCGTCGGAAGACTTAGTGACTGCAGGCCTGAATCCCTTCAGGATCGGAACCAGCCGAATTCCATCCGCACTGTCGAATGTGGTCACCTGGATGGTTCGCTTCGGGTCGGCGGTCCAGGCCTCCAACTCGGCTCGCGCTATACGCAGGAGTCCGCACCGCGTGTACAGCCAGTAGGAAGACAAGTCGTCTTCGATGATCCAGTGGACGGCGTTGCAGGGCAATCCGTTCGCGGTGGTCAGCGTTGCCACATGCCCGTTTTTGATCCGGCCGAGACCATTCTCGGTTGCGGCCCACATCGAGCCGTCGCGATCACGCGAAATGTCCAACACCTTTCGTGTGCTTGCACTGTCGTCGCTCAATGGCAAGTTCCGTATTTCTCCCGCACGAAAATACGCAATCCCGCCGCTCAACAGACCCGTCCAGACGCCGCCATCCGGGTCGGGCACAAGGCCGGTTCCGGGACCACCACCCAGCTTTCGCCAAGGCACTTGCTCAATAATCTTGCCGTCGACCAGATGCGCCAGACCGTAATCGTTCGCGGTGTTCCACAGACTGAGCCACAGGCCGCCGTGGTTGTCGCCTGCGATCGCATGTTTATCCCCCGCGGGCACTGACGGCACCGCAGTAAACTTCCCCTTCTCGAATGCCGCAAGGCCGCGAAACCCTGAAATCCAAATGCGATCGCGCTCATCCTCGAAGAGCGATTTGATCGTGTCGTCAGGCAGGCCAGGATTGCTTCGCCTCCGATAAATCGTCGTGCGTCCGTGGTCCCACCTATTGACGCCATCCGCCGTGCCGATCCATATGCTCCCGTCGCGCGCCGCCAGGACGGAGTTCGCAATCGCGCTAGATAGCCCTTGCCTCACAGAAAGCGAGGTGACCGGAAACTCTCGAAATCGATCGAGACCATCGGAAGTGGCGACCCAGATTGTTCCTTCACGGTCCTCGGACAGGGCGTACACAAAGTCGCTCGACAGGCCATCGTTGTGGGTAAACATGCTTGTTTTACCCTCGTACGAATGCACGAGCCCATGAGCGATTGTGCCGATCCACAGTCCACCGTTGCGATCGCGAAGGACAGTTCCAGCAGTCAAAGGCAACGGCACGCCATGAAGAGGATAATCAGTGACCGTTCTTCCAATAATTTGACGGACCCTGTCAACAGCAGCTATGAGGCCTGACCCATGATCGCCTTGCGTCAAGGTCTGGCCGCCCTGGATTGGTGTCGCCAGATAACGGGTTGGAGGACCGGGCCTCCATCGCCATAGCCCTGTCGCCGCTCCTACCCACAGGCTGCCGTCGGTATCCTCATACAAGGATATGACTAGCGCGCCGAGACTCCCATCATCGCCATAACATGTGTTGCTTCCGCCGCGAATCGCACAAAGCATTCCTGTCGCCCCCACGAAACCGCCCGCCCACACGGTTCCGTCCCGGTCCTGCAGGAGCGTGCGAATAGTGCGGCGCCCGAGCGCCGGATATTCAGTCAGTTGACCGTTCTTCCAACTTACCAGCCCGTCAAGAGTGCCGATCCAGAGGGTTCCGTCGCGTGCCGCCAGGAGGGCTCCCACCGAGGTGCTCGGAAGTTGCTGCCCAGCCGGCGGAGCCAACGGCACCGCCCGAACACCATCGAAGCGGACTACACCGGACTGTGTGGCGAGCCAGAGATAACCGTCAGGCGTCTGGGTAATTGCGTCCACCGCCCCTTGCAAGAATCCGTCGCGATAGGTCCATGCGGTATGCGCGTATTGACTTACATCCAGCGACGGATCCAGCGCAAGAGCATGGGGACACCAGAGCAGCACGTAAACCGTGCCAAGCGCAACAAGTGCTCGCGCGGCCTTTATTTGAGCTTCGGCCCTCTTCATCTTGGAAACATTTTAATCCCGGGGCGTGCAAAAGGAACGCGGTAAAATCACGGGGCAAGGCGCGGGTTGCCATAGAGCGGAGGTGGTTTATGCGCGCGATCAGGTATTCATTCCTGTTTCCGCTGGCATTCGCGATCGCGAGTTTCTACGGGATAAGAGTTGACGCTCAGGTCGGCACCGGAACGATCTCCGGCGTGGTCATGGATCCGTCTGGAGCTGTTGTGGTCGGCGCGCTTGTCAGCATCACCAACAGTGAGACTGGAGTTGTGACTTCCGCGACGACGAACAGCCAAGGGCGTTATGTAGTGCCGGATCTAATCGTTGGTACGTATGACGTCCAGGCAGCGAAGCAGGGCTTCGAAGCACAAGTCATTAAACAGGTGCTATTGACGGTCGGCGCAAATTTTGTGGTTGACTGTAAGTTAGCTGTCGGGCAGAAGATCACGGCGTTAACTGTGACCGAGTTCAGCCAAGTGGACACTACTACGGCTGAGATCTCGGCTCTCATCAGCCGTGGTCAGATGGAGAATCTTCCCCTGAACGGCCGCAACTTCGAGCAACTAATTCTCCTTGCACCTGGTGCGCAGGCGGTCACTACCGGAGTGCAGGGTTCGTTTTACGGCAGAGCGCCATCCTACTCGATTTCTGGATCTCGGCCGGAAGGTCAGGAGCTGCTCCTGGACGGCGCGACCATACAAGGGTTCTGGAGACATGGCGCCGGCAACAGCATCATTGGGACTTCTCTCGGCGTAGAGGGCATCGGAGAATTTCAGCTCCTCACGAACTCCTATAGCGCTCGTTTCGGAGGGAGTGGAAGTGTGATGAATGCCACAACACGTTCCGGAACAAACTCATTCCATGGGAGCGCGTACGATTTCCTGCGAAACAGCGTTTTTGACGCCCGCAACTACTTCAATCAATCGCCCGCCCCTCAGGACGCATTCCGGCGAAATCAGTTCGGTGGAACCCTGGGGGGGCCTATCGTAAAGAACAGAATGTTTTTCTTTGTGAACTATGAAGGGGTACGGCAATTGCTAGGGCAGACGGTTCTCCCCACTGTTCCAGATGCCGGCGCCCGACTGGGAAACTTGCCCGACTGCGTCCTGAATCCGAGCCCAGGATGCAACCCAGCGACGCGGGATGCGGTCCCGGTGAATTCGGCGTCTGCGGCAATCCTGGCGCTGTATCCCAGCGGCGGCGCGAGCGCCACGGAACTTCTCCTTCCAGGGGCCATTTGTGGCTCTTCCACCGACTGCGGGCCCAGCGGAACGAACCAGATTGTTCTGCGTGGGGCACAACCGGCGAACGAGGACTATATCACTGCGCGCTGGGACTATCACCTGTCACCAAAGGATTCCATTTTTGCCCGATACATCCTAGACAACGGCAGCTTAACTGATCCGTTCGCCTCTCCTCTGGGGCTCTACCCCGAACAATCACGCGGGCGAAATCAGTATGTGACTCTCGGCTACAATAAGCTGATCAACCCATCAGTTGTGAACGATGCACGTTTCTCGTTTGTGCGTACCAACATGCGGGCTTTCACAAGCGTGAGCAATCCCGCCTTACAGTTTTTTAGCTTCTACGGAGAGGATCGGCAAGACGGCGATATCGGTGTGCCTGGATTTAGCCAGCTCGGCCCGACTAATTTCACTCCGGACCACGAAATTCAAAACACCTATTCGCTATCTGATGGAATTTCTTGGGTCCACGGAAAGCACACCATTGAAGCGGGTCTTGAATTTCGACGCTTGCAGAGCCCGGTGCAAAACGGCTTTTTCAACGACCAGGGTTGGGCCTTCCCCAACCTAGAAAGCTTTTTGGAAGGCCAGCCCGTGAGCCCCACCGATCCCCCGATCACATTCCTCGGCGCCTTGCCGGGAAAAGACAACTCGGCTCGAAGTTTTCGCGAATGGGACCTCTTTCCCTACATTCAGGACACTTGGAGGGTCACCCAGGGACTGACCTTGAACTTTGGGATTCGCTATGACTTCATTTCCAATCCGACCGAGATCCATAACGAACTGTGCGCCTTCATAGATCCAAGCAGCCCGTCGACGACTGCTTGCACGCCCGTGTCGCACGTGTTCCCATCCAATCCCTCGCTGAAGAGTCTTGACCCGCGAGTTGGGATCGCATGGGATCCGTTTAAGGATGGAAAGACTTCGATCCATGCTGGAGCGGGCGTATTTCATGATCCGATCCAGGTACGCAACTACCACGCAGCTTACATTTTTTCGGCGCCGTATCAGACAGCGCTGTCGCTTTGCGTTTTCGGAGGACCTCCGTGCAGCTATCCCGTTCCCTTTCAGGGGATAACTGTACCGATTACAACTATTGGGGAGGCGTTGGAGTACAACCCGGATACAACGCCCTTCGTCGTGCAATACAATTTCGGCGTTCAGCGCTTACTCGGGAAGGACACAGTGCTCAACGTTTCCTACGTTGGATCGCGTGGATACAATCTGCTCGTCCAAAACGACACCAATCCTCCGATTCCGACGCTTGTCAACGGCCAGCCAAATTTCCTGAATGCGCCGCGAGAGAATCCAAACCTCGGCGCCATTGCTTTCAACCTTCCTGACGGTTCTTCCTGGTACAACTCTTTGCAAGTCTATTTAACACGGAATGTGGGCCGAACATGGCAATTTCAGGGAGCTTACACGTACTCGAAATGCCTAGACTATGGATCGGTCGCTTTCGCTCTTGAGGCGAGCAATAGCGCCCAACAGGCTCGCTCCGATCCTTACAACCTGGCGAGAGACAAAGGGAGGTGCGATTTTGACGTTACACATAACTTCACCGGCAGCGCCACCTATTTCGTCCCATTACACGGGAATCGCATCATCGAAGGCTGGCAATTGAGTACGATCGCAATTGCCCACAGCGGGAACCCATTTAGCGTTCAGGATGGATTCGATCGCGTAGGTCTTAACGATACTGCCGGGGAACCAGGTGAGCGGCCGAACCTGGTGCCCGGGAGAAGCAACAACCCGATCCTTGGGCGGGTAAATCAGTGGTATGATCCATCGGCTTTTGCGCTTCAGGGTGACGGTTTCATCGGTAATCTCGGGCGAAATACTCTGATTGGCCCAAAATTTTTCGACTTTGACATGGCCGTGGGGAAAACTACTCGGGTCAAAGAAAATATAAGCCTGGAGTTCCGCGTAGAAGCATTCAATCTGTTTAACCATCCCAATTTCGGGTTACCAGGACAATTCCTCTACGCCGGCGTCGATCAGAACGGTAACGAAATTCCTAACTCGACTGCAGGCCAGATAACTAATACAGTGAGTAGTGCGCGACAGCTGCAATTCGCTTTCAAAGTTCGCTTCTAGAACTCAGATCGAGTGTGGCTGGGGTCGGTGGCTCGGGTAACAATAGATCCCTCACTCACCGCTCACTACGGCCGTGTAAGGAAGATCGGCAGGCCGGTCTTGTAGTCGTATTGCGGGCGATAGCACTCGATATCGTACAACGATGCGATGTCCACCTTGCGTGTCCCCAGTTTCGGATCGGGAATCGGCGCCACGCAATGCGACGTCACGCTGCGCCGCCAGTTCCGCCTCACGGAACGGGTTTCGCTTCAGGCCAGAGGCGATTTCTTCAACATCCTGAATCACCCGAACTTCGGCAGCCCGACCAACCACCTGAGCGACACTGCTCACTTCGGCCAAGCGACGCAGACGCTGAACAACTACCTCGGCAGCAACGGTCAGAACGGCGCCTTCAATCCGCTGTACCAAATCGGCGGCCCACGTTCAATCCAACTGGCGATTAAGCTTCAATTCTGAATCGGTTCGGATGGCCTAAACGCCTCTATTTCTTGACTATCTCAACGTGCTTTCGCCCGAAGAACCGAGCATCCATCGACCAGGCACCTGGTCCTATCATTGCCAAACTGGCCCCTAATCCGGAAAGGATGATCGCGGTCCATGGATCAGCGGACCCAGCGAAAACTAGCCATAGCTGCGTGGCTGCGACGAGAAGTCCGATATATGGAGTGCCCAATCCTATTACAAGAAGGACGGATGCGATCAACGGCATTGCGACCAGGGAGAATTGAGGGCCCGCCCCCAGTCGCAGAAATGCCTCACGCAAGAGGATGGTGCCAATGAGAAATCTTTGGATAAGGAGACCGATGCCGGGCCACCCGGCCGCGAAGGTCGTGAATAAACGTTGCACAATCTAAGCGTAAGACATTCGGCAAGAAGGCGCTACCGGCAAAGGGGGGAAGTGGCTCTCCCCCATTCAGGGGATTTGTAAGTCGATAATTCCGCGCTTTAACCCGAGGGTAACCGCGTGAGCCCGGTCGTTCGCACCGAGTTTAGAGAGTATGCTCGCAACGTGGCTCTTGACGCTCGCCTCGCCAATGGAGAGTTGATCGGCAATCTGTTTGTTGGCATTGCCGGCCGCAATCAGACGTAGCACATCGATCTCACGTGACGTCAAGGTCTCATCCGCCAGATGTTCCGCGACTTCCGCAGCGATTTCTGGCGGGATTCGCTTTTGCCCCGCATAAACGGCACGAATAATTTCCGGGAGCTCTCGATGGACGTGTGCTTTCAACAGGTAGGCCCGAGCACCCGCCCTTAGCGCGCCGATCGCCTGGGAGTCTCCGGTGTATGTGGTAAGCACGATGATGCGAGCGTCAGGAAATTCGCTGCGAATGCGAGCGATTGCATCGATGCCACTCAACCCTGGCATCTGCAAATCCATTAGGGTCACGTCCGGGCGATGCATTCGGAACTTTTCGACAGCTTCCTCTCCATTCGACGCCTCCGCGATCAGCTTCATGTCAGATTCGGCGCTCAGCAGGGTCGCAACGCCCCCGCGCAGGATGGCATGATCATCGCACATGAGGATTCGGATCGTTTTAGTTCCGGTAGGCATAACCTCTTACCTTGCGAAGTAGTCGGAATGGAAGGCTATCACCAGACCCAACATAAGCAATGCCGGCAGGAACGGTTAACTGGAATTCGGCGCCTGCTCCCGCTTCGCTCCAAACATCCAGCTTTGCTCCGATCCGCTGCGCGCGCTCTCGGACACCGCGCAGCCCCCAATGGCCGCTGCTGTCTCCCTGCAATACCTTTAGGTCCATGCCCTTTCCATCATCACGAATACGCAGACGAAGCGTGTCGTCATCATATCGAATCTCGGTTTCAATGCGATGAGCCTTCGCGTGCCGGAAGGCGTTTCGCAACAGTTCGAGTGCAATTCGATAAGTCTCTTCCCGAATGATTGGCGTGAGCGTTCGCTGCTCCCCCTCCACCGTCAGACCGAATGTAGGCACATCCTGATCCGCTTGCGATTGGGCCAACTCACTTCCCGTTCTTGTCAACAACTCCGGCAAAGCAGTCTGGGCAACAATGTCGGAACGTATGTCGCGAATAGCATCACGGCTTTCGGCGATTGCCTGCTCGGTCCTGTCAAGACTGGCATCGAGGACCTGCACCGCGCGCTCCGAGCCGGCCGCAAAAAGGTTACGTGCCGCCTGATACTGAAACAGCAGGGCCTGCAGACTTTGGAGCAAAGTATCATGGAGCTCGCGAGCGATACGTGTTCGTTCACTCACCCGTGCTTCGATGGCCGTGTTGAATTCCCGCCGAAGCTGCCGGACGCGCAACTGGTACGCCGCCCACAGCGACGCCAAGAAGGCTGCCGCGCAGAGGGCGCGGAACCAGTTCGTCTGGTAATATGCCGGGGCGATGGAGAAATCCAGCTTGGCGGCGCTCTCGTTCCAGACGCCGTCACTGTTGCATGCGATCACGCGAAATGAATATTTGCCGGGAGGCAAATCTGTGTAGAAAGCCTGCCGGCGCTTACCGGCCTCGTGCCAATCACGGTCATAGCCGTCGAGGCGGTAGCGAAAATTCACCTTCTGCGGAATCGAAAAAGTGGGTGAGGTGTAATCAATTTGCAAGTCCCTCGGATTTGGCGGGACTTTGAGGTTAGGCGTTGCTTTGAACTCCTTTCGGTCAGCAACGAACGATTCGATGTATGCCTGTGCCGGTAGCGCTTTTTTCGAGAGCCTGGACGGACCCACCATCTCTACCACAAATCCCGTCGCAAACCACACCCGACCATCCGAAGAGTGCGCCGCAGCATTGAAGGACGGCCCGCCTGCCGGCCGCGCTCCATCCAAGACGTCGTAAACACGAGTCTGAACCACCGCTTCGGGGTTGGCCCGCCAACGCTCGAGCTCGGAATCTGGTAGCTGCACGACGCCACAGCCAGTGTGCAGCCACCAGCGATTCTCTTTGTCCTCGATGAACGAAATTACCGAGTTGCAGGGCAGACCGTTCTTTGTCGTCATCCGGTGCACTTTGCCCTGTCGCCATTCGACGAGTCCGTTCTCAGAACCGGCAAGAATGGAACCATCTGCAGTGGACATAATTTGGCGATTAGACGGATCGCCTCCTGGGTTTAGCGGAAACTTCGTTTCCAAAACGCCGTTCCGGAACAGTGCGACATCTCCTTTTTTAGTAGCTATCCAAATTCCCCCGTGCGGGTCCGAAGCGAGGCTGTGTCCAGGGGGGATTTGCGACGCAGGGTACTCTTCACGGACCTGGAAATCGCGGATGCGCACCAGCTTTCGCGGATTGCTTAGGCACTCTGCCCAAATGTCCCCATCATTGTCCTCAGTCATTCCAACCACCATTCCAAGCGGCTGGTTATTGGGTTCCGGGAGGCGACGGAATCGCCCACTCTTGAACAGATATAGTCCGTCATCCACGCCCACCCACAGGTTGCCGGCGCGATCTTCAAGCATGGCGGTGACTTGATGACCCGGAAGACCACTCCCTGTGCGAATGGACGAGACTGTCCCGTCCTTGATCTGATCGAGTGAGCCAGCGTTTGCAACCCAGATGGTGCCATCTCTGCTGGCCAAGACGCCTGCTGCTGCGTCCGTCCCCAAGCCTTCTCGTGCCGAGAAAGTGGTGACGCTCGGATCGCGGAAACTGTCGATTCCATTTGTAGTTACAGTCCACACGATCCCTTCTCTGTCTTCAAAAAGAGCAAGTACGGAATCGCTGGACAACCCATCCGTCTGCTGATAATGGTCCACAACGTTGTCATGGATACGAAAGATTCCCTTGCCGAGGGTACCTACCCAGAGATTGCCGTCACGGTCGGAGATCATCGCGTTGACGACAACCTTACTCCCATCGAAAGTGGGCGTCACAAATGGTTTGACGATGCCTCCAATCAAGCGACCAAGCCCGAGCCCACGTCCTTCTGCCATCATGCCGACCCAGAGAGCGCCCTCGCGGCCAGCTGCCAAACTCACTATCCCCAGTTGTCCTACATTGGAGTTGAGCGCTTCGATTGGGTACGCCTCCGAGACGCCATCATGCCAGTGGGCAAGCGCCGTTTGCCCTCCTAGCCAAAACCCTCCTTTTCCGTCAGCCAATAGAGAATCGGCTGGAGAAATCGGGACTCCATCAGACTTTCCGAAACACTTGACCGCTCCGTCGGTAATACGGCAAAGGGGCGCGTCTGAGCCAGCGACCCGCCTTCGCACGACCCACAAGGAGCCGTCAGGGTCCTCGCTGATCTGTTGAAACTGCTGAAGCCCATCCACGTTGAAGTGGGAAGTGACGACACCACCCTTCAGGTGAACGATCTCACGCTCGCCTAACACCCATAGCCCACCAGCATGGTCTCCATAGACGTTCACAATCTTGTTGATCGTTTTACCGTTGGAGGACAAAGTCCACGGAAGAAACCGAACACCGTCAAATCTGTACAAGCCCTGGGAATCAGATGAGAACCAAAGATAGCCATCCAAGGTTTGCGCAATTGCTTCGATACCAGACGGCGCGGAGCCGTCTTGTATTCGCCAGGAGGTATGCATGTACTGAGTGAGACGTTTGTTCGGATCGAGGGCGTGAACCGTGCCTGCCAGCAACACTATGCAAGTGAGATGACAGACCAATGCGGCCGCAGTCGTCATGCGGGACCAGCTAAAGCGAAGCAGAAGTGGTTGGCGAGGAGCTATGTTTCCCATGTTGTGCCCGAATAGCGTGAGACAACGGTTCATTCAGCCGCGCTCATTCATGGTTTATATCAAGAAAAAACAACAAAACCATGATACGGCTGACAGGGAAGTGTAATCTTTGAAAAGGAAACGCGCTGCGAAGAAAATGTGTTTGTCCGCCCCCACGACCAGTTAAGAGACCGCAATCTTGTCCCAATGGCAAGGCTTCTTGCAGCCTGGGAACAGTCTAACCGGCTCGGGCAGCGCGTCTGCGATCTTTTGTATTCGATTTCAAACAATTCTCCAAGGCTTGCAGGGCATAGAGGGCAGTCTCGATAGCCTCAGTTTCACCGTCATCATTGGGGGAAGTTTCAAATAGCTCTCGGGATCGAAAGATGAGCGCTTTCCGCGCTTCTTCGATGCGCCCTGGTAGATTGGTCGTCTCGGTCTCGAGCAGCGCAGCTTTGTACAATCCGCGCCAGTTCCGGAGGTCTTCGGCAGATTCGCCCATGACTCACCTCCCAAAAGCTTGCTAGCACAAAAGGTCAACTGAAGTCAGTGACGAGAGACACAATTTGTGACTTGGCGCGCCTGCTCATATCTACTAACCGCCGACCTGCACTACGGCCGCGTAAGGAAGATCGGCAGGCCGATCTTGTAGTCGTACTTCGGGCGATAGGACTCGGTATCGTACATCGATGCGATGTCCACCTTGCGTGGCCCCAGATTCGGATCGGGAATCGGCGCCATCACGTACCGCCCTTCGTTGATCGCGGTCATCAACCCGGACTTGTCTTCTTCCAGCGCATCCATGGCCATACCCGCAAACGTAAATGCCACGAGGCGATCCATGAAGTCGGGACTGCCCGATCGCAGGTCATAAGTCAGGTCACTAATGACGCTTTCTTCGCCCGTTGCCCGCTTGATCTCCCCGCTTAGGTCTTCCGCAACGCTCGTCTTTTTGCGATGGCCGAACGCATCAGCCTCGCCATATTCCTTCACCATGTAGCCCTGCCACTGGGCGCCTTCGGAAAGAATTACCAGGGAATAATTGCTCGGATTCTTGCGCTTGTCGTCGATGAGCAACTCCATTAGGTGCTTGAGGTCGACCTTGTGCTCGGGAATGCAGCACCGCAGCCCGGTCACGTACGCCGTATAGAGCGCCGTGTAGCCCGCATCGCGGCCAAAGACACGGAAGATCCCGATGTGTTCATGCGAGCCGACTGTAGTGCGCTGGCGTTCAATGGCGTCCATGGCACGTGTGATCGCGGTTGCGAAACCGATGCAGTATTCAGTGTTGCGGACGTCGTTATCCATTGTCTTCGGCACCGCGATGACCTTAATGCCCTTGCGATCGAGTTCGGAAGCATAGCTCAGTGTGTCATCACCACCAATCGCGATCAGGTAATCGAGACCGAGCATGTCGATGTTCTTCAGCACCGCGGGTGTCACATCGAAAACCATGCTGGTGACGCCGTTCTTGCTCAATTCTTTGGCTTCGAACTTTTGCCCTTCAAGAGCGGGAGGCAGGTTCTTCATCTTTTTGGGATTTGTGCGTGAGCTGTGCAAGAAGGTTCCGCCTGTTCGATCGATGGTGCGCGTGTTTTCGCGGTTCAGGGGCAGAATGTACTGGGCCTTGCTCACCGCATCATTCAGATCGACGTGGGTCAATCCCTCCCAGCCCCGACGGATCCCGATCACTTCGCATCCGAGTTCTGCCCCACGGTAGACCACCGATTTGATCACGGTGTTCAGTCCGGGGACATCGCCCCCTCCAGTGAGTATGCCTATGCGCTTCTTTGACATCTATGACTCCTTGTTTATCTTTCGTCGCCGCATCTCAGCGATTCTTGTCTGGCAACGAGTTCTCAAGGGAACCCTCATTTTGTTTACGTCGAACCAAGACAACAATGGATCGGGGAGCTACTTGGTATATCGCCCGCTGTAACGGCAAACCGTGCTCTAAGAAATCGTCGGGACTCGGCAGGTCAGTGTCTACGATTCTTATCCAATCTTGAGGTGAACCTTCCTGGATCTGGAACCGCAGCTCTTCCCAATAGGCATTGATCATCACGTAGATATCGTTATCGGCTTGGGAGGCGCCATGCAGACAGAATGATAGGCTCCGTGAATCTGGGGACAGATCGACGGTGGGGCCAATGCCGTACCAGGAAATGTCCTCGCGCCAGAATCTGCTGCGACACAGGGAAGGATGAGACTTCCGGAACCCAATCATGCCCTTAAAGAACCGGAATATGTCCTGATTCGCCTGGAGTTGGCTCCAATTTAGCCAGCTGACTTCGTTGTCCTGGTTGTAGGGATTATTGTTTCCGAACTGGGTGTTCAGGAATTCGTCTCCAGCCCGGAACATCGGGATGCCGTTCGACAGCAGAAGAAGACAGCAGAAGTTCTTCACCTGTTTCCGGCGCAGCGCCAGAACCTCCGCTGGCGCGCTCTCGTCTCCTTCGTGTCCGCAGTTCCAACTGTAATTCGCGTCCATACCGTCTTGATTGTCATGAGCGTTTTTCCAGTTGTGTTTCTGATTGTAAGAAACCAGGTCGTAGAGCGTGAAGCCGTCGTGGCAATCGATATAGTTGACGGTCTGGAAGGCATGATAGGAATGCTCCCGGCTGTCCGGAAACAAGTCGTCGCTGCCGTAGATACGACGCATAAGGTCCGGGACCATCCCCGCGTCGCCCCTCACAAAACGGCGGACATCGTCGCGATAACGCGCGTTCCATTGCAGCCAGGTCGTGCCCGGAAACCCACGCCCGAGCTGATAGCCGCCGACGTCCCAAGGCTCCGCGATCAACGCCAACCGGCCCAACTCTGGATCTGCGGCAATTTCACTGAATATCGGAGCATCTCCCCAATTCAGTGATCCGTCTGCATTGCGGCTAAACACCGATGCCAGATCGAAGCGGAAACCATCGATGTTCATCTCGTTCTTCCAATGCCGCAGGCTGTCCATAACCATTTTTCGCACGTGCGCCTGGCTGAAATTCAATGTGTTCCCGGTGCCCGAATAGTTGGCGTATGGACTGATCGGGTCGGAGGACTGCATGTAATAGCCCGAGGGGTCGAAACCCTTGAAGCTATAGGTGGGGCCGAGGTGATCGCCTTCGCATGTGTGGTTGTAAACAACATCAAGCACCACAGAGATCCCGGCTTTGTGAAAAGCCTTAACCATACTTTTGAACTCGAGGTGTTGCTCATCGTCGGCACCACATGAGGCAAACTGCGCATGAGGCGCGAAGAAGTTCAAAGGCATGTAGCCCCAATAGTCACCTTCGTGAGGATCGCGCTGAAATATGGGCATCAGTTCGACCACCGTGATTCCAAGGTCTTTCAGATACGGGATCTTTTCAATCAAGCCGGCATAGGTTCCGGCTCGTGACGGATGCACGCCGGAATTAGGATTCCGGGTGAACCCCTTGACGTGAAGTTCGTAGATGATCGCGTCTGATTCTGGCTGAGGCGGAACATCTCCTGTCCAATCGAAAGCGGCCCGATGTGAGGGCAATACTCCGAGAGGCGCTTTTTCATGATTGGGGCCTGGCTTCATAGCGCGCTCGCGATCAAACCCCGGCGGCAAGAAAACTCCTTTTGCATACGGATCGAGAAGAACCTTTTCGTGATCGAAGCCGCGGAGACCAGCAACGGCCTGCCCTGAAACCGAGTAACCGTAATAGCGGGCACCGCGCATTTCATCGAGCGGGATCCTGCAGTGCCAGATCCGCCCTGATTTATTGCGGATAGGATCGAACTGAAATGTCAAAATTGGCTTTGCCAAATCGGTGGGGGAATAGAGAAACAGTTTCACACTCTCGGCATGTTCAGCACACACCGCAAAATTGAAGGCCTGGTCCTCTTCTATCCAGGTGGCACCCAACGGTAGCGGAGTTCCTTCTGTTTGTGCCCACCTGGACCGTTTCTCGGGTCCAACGGCTGGTAGGGACGGTGCCTCAGCTACGCAGTCGCCGGGCGTAATGTCAATCGCCATTTTCTAGTCCTTCGATGATCCTGCAGGGATTGGCAACCGAGCCTCCACATCTCATGGGATTGGCTGTTGTGCGCGCACAAATCGAGACTCGCGCGTGCAGCGATGCCATCGAACCAGCTTGCGGGCGGCGAAAATAGACAGTGCAGCCAACGCAAGGCCTGCCAAAAGCGTTCCTGCTCTGCCGACGTAGGCAGCCGCGCGGTCCAGGTCATGGCTGAAGACATACCCGATTCCGGTATAGGCGGTTGACCAGAGGCTGGCACCAAGAGTTTCAAAGGCCAGGAAGAGCATTCGGCTGGTGCCCGATGTCCCGGCCAGGGAGGCGCTACCGCGTCCAGTCCGGGGACGAACTTGTCCAGAACCAGAATCAGATTCCCGTACCGGGCAAAGACCCTTTTCGACCTGCGATTGGCAGCGTCAGGATCTGGCGTGAGGCGATGAATGAAGTGCACAACCCTGTCGCCCCACTCCCGGCCCGCCTCGTACCACACCCAGTCAGCCAGCGCACATGCGGTGATAGCCAAACCGAGCGCGGGGACGAGGCCCAACTTCCCGGTGGCCGCGAGCGCCCCGGCCGCAAGCAGGAACATAGGCGCCGGTACCGGCAAACCTATCTGCCGTGCGAACACCGCAGCGAAGAGGACAGAGTAGCCATGCCTCACAACGAACTGAACGATAGCATTCATATCAAAATAGCAGCCTCTCCATCTAATGACACGCCGCGTCATCCTGGAACGCACCACCGGAAAACATCTGCGCCAGGAATTGACCGCAACGGACGATCTTTTGGGCCTCCTCATCGTTCTTGAGTGCGCCTTCAGAGATTGTGAGGTTTGCCGCGCTCAGGGAATTCCGAGCTTTGACGTATCCGTCAGCCCAAGCTTGTAAATTGTTGAACTCGCTCCTCAGCAACTCGAGCCCGCGGTAGTCAGAGTCAGTCGATGCCGCCGCCGAGGCTAATGAGACACTTTCGGCAGCTCGCTCCTGGTACGCGATGATCGTGTTTCCTGCCATGGTGTTTCCAACTGGGTATCCATCCTGCACGGTCACCATAAGCATTCCGCCCCACTCTCTTATTGACGCCATCGCCTCGATCGCCGCCCTCATGAAAGAGCGCGAAAAGCCTGAGGTGGCATTTTCGTCAGCCGCCTGCTTCGATGCCTGGCCATTAGGCAACGTCAGAACGATTCGGCCCGACTCAAAGCTCAGTGAGCCGTTTGTGATTCGGGCCAAGTCCTGCACGTCCACGAACAGATGCCCTTGCGATCGAAGGACATTGGCTTGGCCAGGGTAGCCTTGCACGGACAGCACTTCTCTCTGGCGCTGTGTCTCCGCCATTGTCATGACCACCATCATCAACACTGCACTGACCATCACGGTCCTAAGCTTCACGATGCGCAACCTCGAGTACCCCTGATGAGAGTCGTGGCCGAACCCCATGCCTCACGCCTACTTCGCCTGCCCGGTGTACTGTGCCTGTGTAAGCGGAGGAAGCGAGGATTCGACTTGCATATCCATCATCAGATCGATCCGACGCTCCAATTGAAAGAACTTCGTCACCGTCAATGCCGGAAGCACCTTGTTGAACTTCCTGAAATACTTCTTCTTCAACGCTGCCAAACGAGAGTCGTACTCGAACATTCGTTCTGCCATGGCTTGGGCCTCGGCGTCGGTCAGAGCCGGGTAGTTCTCGGTGTACTCCTTGATGACGGCCACGCGGCCATCGTCCAACGTGGATCTCTCATGCTCGTATTGCCGATATATCGGCCAGAATGCCGCTCCGTCGTTCTCGTTGAACTCCATCGCTACGCTTATGATTGTGGTTCTGTCGGCTCGCATGCCGGCCCTCGCAACCTCGATGGCCGAATCGATACTGGGCGCCTGGGTTTGAGCGCGGAGAGGGGACAATGCGAACACTGAAAACGTGATCGTGAGCAATATAAAGTTCCTGGTCATTCTCTGAACTCCTTTGCCGCTTGCTTCGTGCGTGATCCGCGGGCGCGGCAGCGGCGCAGTACGCTCCAGACATTTTTGTGAACGGCTCCTCGAAAGGACCGGAAGCAGTGCACCAGATGATGTAGGCACGCCACTTGCCGAACTCTCTCGGAATCAAATCATGTCTTATGTTGTGGTTCTGCAATAAACCTTGGTACCGGACGGCCATACGGTGCCCGGTAACGGGCACGCGGACCTCATCTGGTCACGCCTGAGTCGGTTCGAAGATCGTTTGTTCCCGTGCATAAGGGTATTCGCGGAACCTTATTCGCAGTGGGTCGGCTCTACTGCCGGATCTAGCTTCGCCGCTATTGCCCTCGGCCCCTCGGCCTTCTTCATAACGATCATGCACATGGCTCCAACCCCTGCCCAGAAGACGGTGCGCGCACGTCGGCACAATGCCAGTGTCAATCCAGCAGTGCCCGTCACGCCGAAGATCTTGGCAATCAGCATATTTCCAGCTTCATAGGTCCCGATGTTGCCTGGGTTGAGCGCACCCACGAGGTTGATCACCTTGGTGAGGCCTTCCACGACTAACGCGCCGCCCAGCGCGATCCTTGCTCCCATAAACCGCAGAATGATGTAGACCTCCAGGACTGCCAGCATGTGCCATAGGAGATTGAAGATCAATGTTGCCCAGAACGCGGCCGGCGCTTCATCACGAAAGCTCAGGAGGTTGTCCTCCGCCGAGTCAATGATCGGCTGTTTGCCGCTGACCCACGTATGAAGCCGAGGCAATCGGCCAATCGCCCGGGTTGCACGGCCCACCAACTGCCACCGGTTTCTAACAGACACAGCTGCCAAGATCACCGCTGATATGAGCACAGCAACGAGCAGCAATCCGTAGACTCGCCAGGCACCAGAAAGCGGAGCAAGCAGTAAAGTGGCGGTGATTCCTGAAACAGTGACGAGCACGGCGGTGAAGCTATGCAATCCTCCGTCAATCGCACCGGCGGACAGTGCACTTGATACTGGCACTGCGCGACCCAACAGCGATATGCGCGTCCCCTCGCCAACCACCTTTCCAGCGACACCAAATTGTCCGATCCCGTCCGCGATCAATTGCGCGACGAAGCTACGGGACCAGGAAAGGCCACTGATATCGCAGGTAAACGCCTGTCTCCAGGCGCATGTCTTGGCCAATTGTGAGAGCCCTCCCAAAAGGATAACGAGAGCGAAGCCCCAGCCGACCGCCTGCAGTTGTTTCCAAACGGCCCCCGGGCCGCTTCGAAAGACCAAGTAGCCCAGTAGACCAAGGCCCAGCAGAGCCGCGAAAAATCGGAGAGAGAGCTGAATGAGAGACTGTAGTCTAGGGGCGCTACCGCCCTTGCGCGCCAGCTTGAGGATCCTTCTCCATCTCCGCGCCTTCTTCGGTTTGTGCGTCTGCTGGATCCCCATCAGCGCACATTCAATAACTGAGTTACCGGCTCCCATGTCGCTCTCCCCATTTCCAGTCGATTTACGTACCTGGACATTGAGGAACAGCAGATGGATTGCCAATCGGGATGTCCGCTTAAAGGCGTTAATTTCGCTTATTTCCCAGGAGCCAACCTGCATTCGGCGTGCCCTGCCTAGGGCAGTGCCTCAATGTGGGCATTGATGGAAGGACCCACGCAACGAAAATTCTGGTATCCACGAAAAATGCCGTGATTCCCGTTTGGCCCAATGAGTGCAACCTGCAGAAGGTCCATGCCCGAGCCCAAAGGATTTAAATGAACTCAGCAGTGGCACCCTCCCTTTCCCCGGTCGGCCAAGACCTGGACCAACTCTGTGTCAACGCCATTCGCACGCTCTCGATGGACGCCGTTCAGGCAGCGAACTCGGGCCATCCGGGAACTCCCATGGCTATGGCGCCAGTTGCTTACTGTCTATGGCAACAGTTCCTGCGCTTCGATCCACAGGATCCGGTATGGCCGAACCGTGATCGCTTCGTGCTTTCCATCGGACACGCATCGACATTGATCTATTCCCTGCTCCACTTGACCGGAGTCCGGGCGGTGAGTAAAGACTACGAAACGTTGGGCGAACTCTCGGTCCCGCTCGATGCCCTCAAAGCATTTCGCCAATTAAACAGCCGCTGTCCGGGACATCCTGAGTATCGCTGGACCTCCGGGGTAGAAACCACAACCGGTCCTTTAGGGCAAGGAGTCGCAACCAGTGTCGGAATGGCCGCTGCCCGCCAGTGGTTGTCCGCTCGTTATCACCGACCCGGCTTTGAAGATCTTTTTGATTTCAATGTGTACGCGCTCTGCGGGGATGGCTGCATGATGGAAGGCATCTCTAGCGAGGCAGCCTCGCTGGCTGGCCATTGGCGGCTCTCTAATCTCTGTTGGATTTACGACAATAACCACATCACGATTGAGGGCAATACCGCCCTTGCGTTCACCGAAGACGTTGCGACACGCTTTCTTGCTTACGGGTGGAATGTAACTCGCGTTGGCGATGCAAACGACCTTGAGACTTTGGCTCGCGCATTCCGAACCTTTCAAAACACCAAAGATCGCCCCACGCTAATCATTGTCGACAGTCACATCGGATACGGGGCACCGCATAAACAGGACACAAGCGGCGCTCATGGCGAACCCTTGGGCGAAGAAGAGGTCCGTCTTGCCAAGCGGAATTACGGCTGGCCCGAAGACGCAAAATTTTATGTGCCCGACGCTGTTTACCATCATTTCCAGCAAGGCATTGGGAGACGTGGAAGGAGCTTACGCGATGAGTGGTTCGCGCGAATCGCCGATTATCGCAAGAGGTATCCGGAACTCGGCGAGGAACTTTGCCGCATGCAGCATCGGCAGTTGCCGGAAAATTGGGCGCTCGATCTGCCTGAGTTCCCCGCGGACCCGAAGGGCGTAGCGACACGCGAATCTTCAGCCAAGGTGCTGAACGCGGCCGCCAAAAACATCCCCTGGCTTATCGGCGGATCCGCAGACCTTGGGCCTTCGACCAAAACTCGCCTGGTCTTTGACGATGCTGGTGACTTCTCATCCCAAAACTATGCAGGCCGCAATTTTCATTTTGGCATTCGGGAACACGCCATGGGTGCGATCTTGAACGGCCTGAGTCTAGTGAAGGTCCGCCCCTTTGGGTCGGGTTTCTTTATTTTCACGGACTACATGCGCGGCGCTATGCGCCTGAGTGCCTTGATGGAGTTGCCGGTCGTTTACATTTTCACCCATGATTCTATCGGTGTGGGCGAGGACGGTCCAACGCATCAGCCTATCGAGCACCTTGCTCATATGCGCTCTATGCCCGGCCTGATTGTGATTAGACCGGCCGATGCCAATGAAGTAAGAGAGGCCTGGAAGATAATCCTCCAGCTGCACCACGAGCCGGCAGTGTTGGTGCTCACTCGTCAGGCCGTGCCAACGATTGACCGCACGAAGTATGCCGCCGCATCGGGGCTGGCCCACGGCGCCTACGTCCTCGCAGATCCTCCCAACGGCGATCCTGAAGTGATCCTGATCGCAACCGGCAGCGAGGTCTCTCTCTGCGTTGAGGCTTACGAGCAACTCACACAGGATGGAGTGAGAGCGCGAGTGGTAAGTATGCCCTCATGGGAATTGTTCGACGATCAGGACAAATGCTATCGCGAGTCAGTTCTACCTCCGAACGTGAGGGCGCGTGTTTCAGTTGAGGAAGCGTCCGATTTTGGCTGGTCGAAGTACACCGGAACGCACGGACACAACCTGTGTATCGAAACCTTCGGGGCTTCAGCGCCATTAAAGCACCTGCTAAAGAAATTTGGCTTCACCGTAGAGAGAGTCGTTGCCGCGGCCAAAAGCCAGATCGCACTGCCCCAGAATCTGAGGTGAAAAGATGAAAGTCGGCATAGCCGCCGATCATGGCGGATACGAAATGAAACAGAAGATCTACATCCTGCTCTGCGCAAGAGGCCACCAGGTTGTCGACTTCGGCAATTTGTTGTACGACAGGGACGACGACTATCCAGACTTTGCCATTCCGCTTGCCCGCGCCGTCGCAGCGGGAGCCGTCGAACGCGGTGTCCTGCTCTGTGGCAGTGGCATAGGGGCGTCCATTGCCGCCAATAAGATTGAAGGGGTGCGCGCGGCAGTCTGTCACGATGATTTTTCAGCGCGCCAGGGCGTGGATGATGACGATATGAACATCCTCTGCCTCGGCGGTTTGACGACAGGTGTTGCCGTTGCCTGGAACTGCGTAAAAAGCTTCCTTGCCGCGAAGTTCAGCGGAGCGGAACGGCACCGTCGTCGCCTAGCCAAAGTCAGTGCGATTCGCACCAATCCGACGGCTGTCTACAGCCTTCCGGCGGTTCCCATCGCAAGCGAAGCCTCGGGTCCAACTCCAAAGGAACAGTGAAACGAAAGGGTAGGAGCTAGCAATGACGTTGCTTGAGTCCTTGAGACAATACACCACTGTAGTAGCCGACACCGGCGATATCGAGGCGATTGCGCAGCATCGTCCGCAGGACGCGACGACGAATCCCTCGCTTCTCTTTCAAGCTGCCCAGATGCCCGCTTATCATAATCTGGTCGAAGAAGCATCCGAAGTGGCTTCGGAACAGGGCGGCATTCACCAACGCATGGCTGATGAGTTTATCGATCGACTTTTCGTGCTATTCGGGTCGGAGATTCTCAACGTGATACCGGGTCGGGTTTCCACCGAAGTTCCAGCCAGCCTGAGTTTCGATACGGCTGGTACAGTTGCGAAGGCCCAAAAACTCATTTCGCTATACGAAAAGAAAGGGACTTCGCGAGAACGAATTCTGATCAAGATTGCCAGTACCTGGGAAGGAGTTCGGGCAGCGGAGGTCCTTGAATTGGAAGGCATCCACTGCAATTTGACGCTTCTGTTCAGCTTTGCCCAAGCGGTGGCTTGCGCCCAAGCAGGCGTTACTCTCATTTCCCCGTTCGTAGGGCGGATTTACGATTGGTACAAGAAGGAGCACGGTGGAACGGACATAGCTCCCGACCAAGACCCAGGTGTTGCATCCGTGACGCGCATTTACAACTACTACAAGAAATTCGGTTACAAGACGCAAGTGATGGGAGCAAGCTTCCGGAATCTCAACCAGATCGTCCGCTTGGCGGGATGCGATTTGCTCACGATCAGCCCGGAGCTCCTGAAAGAACTCGAAAACGCAGAAGGCACTGTGAAGCGCGAACTCGATCCGCTGAAAGCCCGACAGAGCGAAGAACTCAGATTGCGCCTGGAGGAAAAGTCCTTTCGCTGGATGCACAACGAGGACGCGATGGCTACGGAAAAGTTAGCTGAAGGCATTCGCAAGTTCAACAGCGATACCCATCGCCTCCAACAGTTCGCCCGGGCTCGAGTCGCTGAAACGATCGGGTGAAGAAGAACTACCTGGCTTGAACTTTTGCGAGGTTAATGAGGACGCCGGAGATCCTCACGAAGGTGCAACAAGACGCTCATGGCCATGAATCGAGCAGTACTCTGGGACATGGATGGAACCCTCGTCGACTCTGCCGAATACCATTGGCAGGCCTGGCGCGACACTATGTCCCGCGAGGATTTCCCGGTCACCCACGGGCAATTCCTCGCCACGTTCGGACAGCGCAACGACTCCATTCTCCGGCAGTGGCTCGGCCAAAAGGCTACACCCGAATTGATCCTGCGCATCGGTAAAGCCAAAGAAGAACTCTATCGGCAACTTGTGCGCGAACACGGCATTGCGCCGCTCCCTGGAGCTTTGGAGTGGGTAGACCTGCTGTACCGACAAGGCTGGGGGCAAGCGATTGCATCGGCGGCTCCTCGCGCCAACGTAGAAACGATCCTGGATGTCTTACACGCGAGCGAATGTTTTGAAGCCATTGTGTCCGCTGAAGATGTACACCGAGGTAAGCCTGACCCGGAAGTGCTCCTGATCGCCGCCACCAAACTGGGTGCCGCGCCCAAGCATTGCATCGTTGTAGAAGATGCCGAGCACGGCATCGAAGCCGCACGCGCCGCCGGAATGAAAAGCATCGGCGTGAGCCAGAATGGTAAGAATTTGCCGGCTGATATTGTGGTGCGCTCTCTGGACCTTCTGGACACGAACGCCTTCGACAATTTGTTGCAGGATGGCGCTTAATCAGCAGTTATCCACGCTTCTCTTTTTCATCTGTAGCGCGTAGTCCCGACATGGACTGAATGCGGATTCGGAAAAAGAGCGGTTCAATGGAATTCTCGCCTACTCTCATCTGCCGCTGGCCTAGCGCATTCAGCCACCAATGATAGCGTTTCGCCAGCAGCGAACTGGCATGCTTGCGCTCGGCAGTGTATTGCGGCTCGGGTAGTTCCTCATATTCGCCGTAAACAATCACGCTGATCCACTCGCCCTGATTCTGTATTTCGTCAGTCTGGACACATACTTTGGAGTTCGCACGCATCCACTTTACTTTCTGGCCAAAGGTCGAGAAACCGTACAGGTAAGCGTCTTCGTAGGCAAAATGAATCGGAACGACATACGGTTGGTTCTCGTACGAGCAACCCAGGCGCCCCAGGGAGGCACGATCAAGAACCGCCTTGCATTCCTCCGATGCCATTTCGTTGACTTCCATGATGATTTCCTCTGAGCTCAGGATTGACCGAGAGCATTGCTAACGATCTGCTGAGCCTCGCGAATGATCACATTCAGGTGTGACTTGTCTTTGAAGCTTTCGGCATAGATCTTGTAGATGTGTTCCGTTCCGGATGGCCGAGCCGCAAACCAGCCGGATCTCGCAACCACCTTCAGTCCGCCAATCGGAGCATGGTTGCCCGGGGCCTCCGTTAATTTGGCAACGATGGGCTCGCCTGCCAACTCTGATTCTTTCACTGAATCAGCTGAGAGCTTCTGGAGTTTCCGTTTTTGGTCAGGCGACGCCGGGGCATCAATCCGCTCATAAAGAGGAGTTCCGAACTCCGCCGTCAATTCACGGTAGTGCATGCCGGGATCTTTGCCCGTTCGAGCCGTGATCTCTGCGGCAAGAAGATCCATGATCGGTCCATCTTTGTCGGTGGTCCATACCGCGCTGTTGCGGCGTAGGAAACTCGCACCCGCGCTCTCCTCTCCACCAAAACAGACGGAACCACCGAGCAGCCCAGGGACAAACCACTTGAAGCCCACTGGCACTTCGTACAACTGACGGCCGAGTTTCTCGGCAACACGGTCTATCATGCTGCTGCTTACTAGCGTCTTGCCGACTGCGGAGTTGGCGCTCCACTCGGGCCGATTCGTCAGCAGGTAACGGATCGCGACAGCCATGAAGTGGTTCGGGTTCATCAAACCCGCGGATGGGGTCACAATGCCATGACGGTCGGAGTCGGGGTCATTGGCGAAGGCCACCTGGTATTGATCCTTCAGGCCGACCAGCCCGGCCATTGCGTACGGGCTCGAGCAATCCATCCGAATCTTGCCGTCATGATCGACAGGCATGAAGGAAAATGTGGCATCAATCGTGGGATTTACGACGGTGATATCCAATCCGTAGAGGGAGTTGATTGGTTCCCAATACCGGAGGGCGGCTCCGCCCAGCGGGTCAACAGCCAGTCTTAGGCCCGCATCGCGAATCGAGTTCATGTCGACGACATTCTTCAGATCCTTGACGTAGGGCAACACCAAATCTTCCTTGCGGGTAGAAGGGGCTTTGATTGCCTTCTCATATGGAATTCGTTTCACGTCGCGATTGCCGGCTCGCAAGAGATTGTTTGCCCGATCCTGTACCCAGCGCGTGACCTCCGTATCGGCGGGGCCGCCGTTGGGCGGGTTGTACTTGAAACCACCGTCTTCCGGAGGATTGTGGGAAGGTGTGATGACGATGCCGTCCGCCCAGGGAACTTGTCGAGTGCGGTTGCACACTAGGATGGCATGTGAGATTACCGGCGTTGGTGTGGCGCCATCGTCCATCTGGATGAGGGTCTCAACATTGTTCGCGGCGAGAACTTCCAGCGCAGAACACTGGGCGGGCGAGGACAGCGCGTGCGTGTCCTTCCCCATGTACAGGGGGCCCGTAATACCTTGCGCCTTGCGGTAATCGCAGATCGCCTGGGTAATGGCGAGAACGTGCGCTTCCGTGAACGTGCCGTTTAGAGACGTCCCGCGGTGTCCGCTTGTTCCGAACACAACGAACTGGTTGGCATCTTCGAGATCCGGCTTGCAGTCAAAGTATTCCTTCTCCAATCTGGCAAGGTCCACAAGCATTTCCCTTGGAGCGCGTTTCCCGGCCAGGGGCGAAATCCTGGCGTCGCTCAACTTCGTTGCCGATTGTTTCTTTTCGAGCACACTGGACATGGTTCCATCCTTCAATTGTCGCCCACACTAATATCGGCCGCATTTATGCTACCCGTCGCAGCGTTTACGACGGGTGCGGCACGCCTAAGATAACCCGCACAGTGTCCCGGGCTATGAGGAGTTCCTCATCAGTCGGGATAGCATATGCGAGCAACTTGGAGTCTTCCGTTGATATTTTGCCTTCGCGACCAACCGTCTCCTGATTCTTCGCTGGGTCGAGGCAAAGTCCTGCCCACTCCATGCCCGCACAAATTCCTGCACGAACGTCCGGCGAATTTTCTCCGATGCCGCCTGTGAAAACGACTGCGTCAGCTCCGCCCATCGCAGCCAGATATGCGCCGATGTATTTCCTGGCCCGATAACAGAAGATTTCGATACCCAGACGGACCCGGCGGTCTTCATGCTCTTTCAACTCAGCCTGCAATTCGCGCATGTCATTCGTGAGCCCAGAAATGCCGAGCAAACCAGATTGCGTGTTAAGCAGCCTGTCCACCTCGAAGGCTGATAACCCCTCTTTTCTGGCGATGGCGCTGACCACCGCGGGATCGACGTCTCCTGATCGCGTGCCCATGACTAGACCTTCAAGCGGCGTTAGCCCCATCGACGTATCGACAGAACATCCACCTTTTATTGCGGCTGCCGAGCACCCGTTGCCTAAATGGAGCGTGATGATGTTAGTTTGTTGGCGCGTCAGTCCTCGCATTGCACGATAGCGGTAAGCGACGTAGCGATGAGAGGTACCATGAAATCCGTACCGCCGGATGCGGTGCCGCCGGTAAAGATGATACGGAATGGCATACAGGTAGGCCTGCTCGGGAAGCGAGTGATGAAAGGAAGTGTCGAACACCGCCACTTGGGGAATGTCTTTGCCGAGTAATTCGCGGGCTGCCTGGATACCTTTGATGTTGTTTGGATTGTGAAGTGGGGCCAGATCGATGCAGTCCTCAAGTCCCTTCAAAACCGAGTCGTCAATCAGGGCAGAATCTTTGAACATCTCACCGCCATGCACCACTCGGTGTCCTACCGCATTTACGTCAGCCGCACTCTTGATTTCAGATACTCCTGGATTCGAAGCGATGTAGCGAATCAGGTATTCAAGAGCAGCGGCCACATCTCGCAACGGCTCTGTGACAGTCTGCCGTGGCTGGTTGCGGTACCTGATACGAATGATTGCCTCTCCTCCTATGCCCTCAACATCGCCCCGGCAAATGCGGTCGTCCTTATCTTGAGCGATCCGCTCAAGGTCTGTGGCAATCACTTGAAATTTCAGGGTGGAACTTCCCGAGTTTAGAACCAGTACGTTCATTGCGTCCGCTGCGCCTGAAAGGTGGAAATCTTATCCGACTTTGCCCTGTTTAACCAACACTACTCCGAATGAGTGCTTACTGATCCAGTGCAGATAGCTTGCCAATCCAATCGTCACTCAACTAAGCGATTTTCCGTATGTTCTCTGCACCTTCTCTCCACTATCGGCAGGTCCTGCCCTGGGCAGTGCCTTAATCTGGGCAGAGGCTCGAAGGACAAAGATTGCAAACATCGTGGCGCTACAGGGACATACCGTTCGGTCTCGATTGGCACATTACATGCAAACTGTAGAACGTTCATGTGCGCACGCAAAAGCCCGTCGGTGAAGTAGGGGTGCGGTGCACTTGATCCCAGCTCTCCCCAAGCAGTCACGGATCAAGTCGCCCGCACCTCATCCGACGGTACTGAGGACGGCAAGAGCGGCGTTTCATTCAGCATGTCACTAATCACAGCGGCTCTGAAACCACGGTCGATATTGATCACAACAGATTTCTCTGAGGCTTCTGAGAAGGCGCTGCGCTATTCTCTGGCACTCGCTCGGTTCTATGAGTCGAAGTTTTGCTTGGCGCACGTGGTGTCCTCCCTGGGTCTGACTATGGCAGGTCCTGGCGCAATTGCTGCCTGTGAAGAGGCAGTATCGCGCGAGGCCGCGGAATTGGAGGACTCGCTGATTCAAACCGGGGCTCTTACTGGCATTCAACACAAATTCATCGTTCGGCACGGTGAACTGTGGCCGGAACTACGAGAGATCATCCGACAAGAGAGCGCAGATCTCCTCGTTGTCGGCACACACGGACGACACGGCATAGCCAAGCTGTTTTTCGGCTCCATCGCGGAACAGATCTTCCGTCAGGCAGATTGTCCAGTCTTGACTTTTGGGCCACACAGCGATGGCCGCCCCTGGTTTGGAACGTCCTCCACGCACCGTACATTTCTGGTTGCGACAGACTTCGGACACGCATCTCTCCACGGTTTGCCGCAAGCCATTGCGGCTGCCAATCAGTTTGGAGCCAAGCTCGCCTTTCTGAGTATCATGCCAGCCGCACCATCGAGCACCGACAAAGCTGTGACAGACTGGCAAGAGGATGCGCGCAAGAGAACCCTGCAGCGGCTGGCAGAACTCGCCGAAGATACTGGGCTCGATACGAGACCTCAGTTGTATACCGAATTCGAATCAGGGCGGCCGGTAAGCGAGAGGATCCTCGAGACTGCTGACAAACTCCGAGCGGACCTCATTATTATGGGGCTCCATGATTCGGCCTACACCGGAGTGATCTCGCACCTGGATCTTGCCACTACCTATGACGTGGTTTGCCAGGCTTCCAGTCCCGTACTTACAGTTAACTGTTTTTCAGGATATGATGTTGGACCGCGACCGACCGAAGTAACAGCTTCGCCTTGATCGCGGGCCGATGGGACTCGCAGTCACGGGTTCGGAGCGAAGTTGTAGACGAGAGCGTGAGTTGCCGTCAACCAGATGAGTGACAGCCGCGAAGAGAAGTCCAATGGAGACTCCTGACATCAGCATGCCGACCATGCTTTCGAGCGGGCCCAGAAGCCGCCACTTTGATGGAAGGACTACATCCCCGTATCCAACTGTCGCATAGCTGCTCGCTGAGAAGTAGAACGCGGATTCCCAAGACGGCAGGCAAAGCCAGCGGTAGCAACTCGCCCACAGCAGAATGACGATTCCGTGCAGAATGATGACAGCTACCGTGGTTTGCATGACGAGTGCGGCACAGCGAAACACCCGCACCTTCCGAGTCTCTCTTGGAATACTTCTTATCCAAATGATGAGCGCAGCGGCGCCGCCACACTGCAGAACCAGCGTGACCGACAGGAGAAGAACGGCTGCACCAGCCTGTTGAAGCAGAGTCATCGTTCGAGATCGTCCTCTTAATCCAGGGACTGCGCGCTACCCTGGTTGAACTCGTTTTCCAAAGGCGCACGTGATAGGGGTTGTGAGAGACACTGCCTAGTTCTCCTCGGACCGATCATCTAACAGCGCACAATGTTATCGCCCTGAATGCCTCTCATCGTGTTGCGGGTATCCACCACTAAGGATGCGTGCTGCGCGATCCAGGCGTAATCGTAATCCGAATGATCTGTGACGATCAGCACACAGTCGTATTTGGAGACGTCGCTCAACGGTACGCATTTCATCTGCAGATCGTAGTGGCGGCCTTTTCCGATAAGCGGAAAATAGGGATCGTTGTAGCTGACTTGAGCGCCATCCTTCTGCAGCAGCTCAATAATGGTCAGAGCCGGCGACTCGCGCAGGTCATCGATGTCTTTCTTGTAGGCCACCCCGAGCACCAGCACTTTGGCACCGTTCAGAGCTTTCCGTTGTTGACTCAGAGCCCTGCTGACGGATGAGACCACGTGATAGGGCATGGCACTGTTGATCTCTCCAGCCAGTTCGATGAAGCGTGTCTGGAAATCCCACGCCTTCGCTTTCCACGACAGATAATACGGATCGACGGGGATACAGTGCCCGCCGAGGCCCGGGCCAGGGTAGAAGGGTTGAAAGCCGAATGGCTTGGTCGAGGCAGCCTCGATGACTTCCCAAATATCCAATCCCATGCGCAATGACAAAAGCTTCAATTCGTTGACCAGGGCGATGTTCACGCAGCGGTAGATGTTTTCCAGCAGCTTAGTCATTTCTGCGACGGCCGGTGAGGACACCGGGACGACTCGGTTAAAGATTGCCCCGTACAGCGTGGCGGCCAGTTCTGAGGCTTGCGAATTCAGGCCTCCTACGACTTTCGGGATGTCACGACGCGCGATGCTGTCATTGCCTGGATCCTCTCGTTCCGGAGAAAAGGCGACAAAAAACTGATCCTCTCCGTTAGCCATTGCGTCGCGGGCGGCCTTCAAACCGCAGCCATTGCCTTCCTCCAGGATTGGAATAAGCACTTCCTCCGTGGTGCCGGGATAGGTCGTGCTCTCAAGCACGACCAATTGACCGGCACGGAGATGCGGTGCTATTGCCCTGGCGGTGTTGGTAATAAAACTGAGATCTGGCTCTCGATATTCGTCCAGAGGTGTGGGCACACAGATGATGATGGCATCCATTTCGGTCAGGCTCGAAAACTCTGCGGTCGCACAGAAACCTTGCGAGCGCGCCGCCTGGATCTCTGTAGGTGGAATTCGACAAATGTAGGATCCACCGGAGGTGAGAGTTGCGACCTTATGCTGGTCGATGTCAAAACCCGTTACTCGAAACTTCGCTTCGGTGTAGAGCAAAGCAAGCGGCAGGCCCACGTAACCGAGACCTATCACGCCTACGCGCGCTTGGCGGGTTTCCATTCTAGTTTTCAGCTCTGAGAATACGCTGGCGGCGCTGCTGCAAGTAATCATGACGATCTCCTCTATGAACAATTACTTCCCATGGCTAATGCGAGTAATGAAACTCTGCGGTCGTTAGTTCAGCTGTCACCGGCTCGGCTGCTGCAGGAGTCTCCCACTTAATCAGCTTCAGATCCAACACGAAGATGGAATAGATCACCGGGACAAGCAGCAGCGTCACAAACGTCGCAATCGTGAGACCACCAATCTGGGCGTAGCAGAGAGGTTCCCAGAGGGGTCCCCCGTGAATCGCCAGAGGTATGAGCCCAAGCACAGTCGCTCCGACGGTGATCATCACCGGGCGCAATCGCACGATGCCGGCATCGAGCAGAGCTTCTCGTAAAGGCTCTCCTCTCTCGTGCGCTTCTTCGATGAAGTCGAACAGAACGATGACGTGACTGACGATCACGCCGACAAGGCTCGCGACGCCCAGGAACCCCATAAATCCGAAGGGCTGACCCATGACCACCAGACCCGCCAGAGCGCCTGTCATTCCGTATGGGATCGCGGCGAAAACCAGAAGCGGCTTGACGGCGCTTCGGAACTGCACAACCAACGCAATGTAAATCATCAGCACGGAGATCGCCATGACCACGCTAAGCTCCTTGAAACCTTTCTGCTGTTCGTCGTATTCGCCTCCGATCTCGAGGAAATAGCCGGGAGGCAGGTTCTTCTGGAACTCCTTGATTTTCGGCAGCAGCGGCGTCAGCACTTGGGACGGTAAGACACCCGGGATCGGGAACGCGGATACCGTAACCGTCCGGAATTGATTGCGGCGCTTGATTTTCGATACTGCCATTTCCGTTGTGACGTTGGATACCTGTCTCAGAGGTACGCGTTGATTGCTGGTCAGAGAGTATACGTACGCATTTTGAATGTCAGAGAGTCCAGCGCGTTCTTCCATCCGCAAACGAACGGCAATGGGGATTTGTTTGTCAGCTTCCCTGTAGGTTGACACAGGTAATCCACTCTCCGCCGCGGCGGATGAGAGGGCTATGTCCAGATTTGTGATCCCGGAAAGGTTGGCGCGGTCGGGGTCAACCTTCAGCCGGACATTCATCGCAGGCTCTCCCCAGTCGTCTCGCACCCGAGTCGCATTTGGTTGGGCCCGAAAGACTGCCTGGAGTTCGCCAGAGAGACGGTGCAGAACGTCAATTTCCGGACCTGAAATTCGAATGGAAACGGGAATGCCGACGGGCTTGCCGGTTTCGAGTTGCCGCACATCGACCCGGGCTCCCGGGACTTCGCGGCTCAGCGCCGTCTGCAGCGGGCCAACGAATTCGTTGGTGAAGTGCTTGTCGGAAACCTCGACGAGGATCTGCGCATAATTCAGCTGTTGTCGCTCGGGATCGACGGAGAACCAGAATCTGGGACCTCCTCCGCCGACAAATGTGGTCAGCGACTTTAGAACATCTTTGTGATGATGTTCGTTTCCAAATCGTTCCGCCTCTTGCCGAATTACCGTTTCGGCTCGTTGTGTGACCGTGTCCGTGGCGCCCAGCGGGGCATCAGGCGGAAGCCAGACATCCACGTACGACAGGTAGGAGAGGTCCTTGGGGAAGAACTGTGGCTTCAGCATCGAGAAAAACACCCCGCCCAACACGAGAACGATAAGGGATCCGGCGAACGTACCCCAACGATGTCTGAGCGCGAAGTCACCTATCCGATAATAGAGTGCCGGGAAACCGTGCTGTCGTCGTTCCGACATCGGCGGCTCCAGCTGCTTGGGCGGTTTGATCAGGTAATACGCAATCAACGGCATAAAGGTGAAAGAAACAATGACGGAGGCGATCAACGTGCACGTCATCACTACCGGCAGACTGTAGAGGAAAAAGCCTGTGTCGCCGGTCAGCATTAAGAACGGGAGATACGCGACGATGTTCGTGATGGTGGCAAACACGATTGCCTTCGCCAGTTTGGTCGGTCCCATCCAGGATGCGAGATCGCGTGGGGAGCCGGAGCCCAACTCGCGCTTGATCGCGTCCCCTGCCACAACCGGCATATCGACCAACAGCCCGAGCGCGATGATCAAAGTCGCGATCGAAACTTGTTGAATGTCAATACCAAGAACGTGAACGATACCGAAGGTCATCGCCAGCGTCAGGGGGATGGAGGCAGCCATCAGCATGGCCGCACGCCAGTCCCAGAATCCAATCAGGGCGACGATCACGACGAGAACAATGGCCTCGTAGAGACTGCCCATTAATAGACTGACAAGCTCCTTCACCTGCCTCGGCTGGTCCGACGTGCGAGCCACAATGAGGTCGGCAGGCAGTTGCGGACGCACATAGGCAAGGGCCTTGTCCACTGCGGCGCCAAACTTGAAAACCTGCTCCCCCGATCGCATTTGTACGGCCAGGGTGATGGCGCGGTTGCGATGCCAATTTCCGTCCGCCTCGCGAGAGACCATGTAGTTCAAGTACCGCGTGGGCGTCTGATAGGCACGCGATATGTCCACCAGATCGCGCAAATAAAGAGGTGCTTCAGAGGGCGACGATGCCAGGAGCACGTTGCCAATATCCTTCGTGCTTTTGAATTCCGCGGTTGCGTCAACCAGGACATTTCGCGACTGGGTCTGGACGATTCCGCCTGGAGCCGTCACATTCCGCGCGTTCAGGACGTCCTTGATCTTCGTAGGCTGCAATTTCAACGCTGCCAGCCGCGCGTCCGAGTACTCCAGATAGATCTCTTCGGGCAGAACGCCCACGCGCTGGACCTTGGCCACCTCTGGTACACGTTGCAGCGTTCGCTGGATCAAGTCGGTGAAGTCATCCAGTTGCCGATACGAATAGCGGTTGTTAGCCACTTCCGCGATGCGTTCTTTAGTGGCCTGAGGATCACGAACGATAATCGGACCCCAGGCGTCGGGATGAAAGTCGTACTCCTGGAGCTTCTTCTCGATGAACTGCTGTCCATACGCGCGGATTTTGTCATCCGACTTCGCCGTCGCAAAGTCGATTCCGGAGCAGCTTCCTACGGACAACGAACGAACATCGTGTGCGAACCCGTCCCGTTCTGCCTGCGCAGCCAGCATGACAAATGGCCGCTCAATCACAGCAGGCGACACGGATGCCGGGTAACAGTAGAGAACGGTGACACGTCCACTCGTAACTCCTTGGCGCACTTTCTCAATCGCATCCCGCACACCGCGCGCACGCAACGCGATCTCCAGGTCCGGGACCGTCGGACTGGCGACGGTCAGCATGAGGGCGGCCGTGTCTCCGAAGTCGCTGATCCAGGTGATCGGTCCCGCACCGTCGGGAAGGTCCGTGACCTGGTTCAGTCGTTGTCCTATATCCTGAAACTCCTGCTGGGTGTTCTTGATGTTGTCCAAGAGTCTGACTTGCACTACAGAAATGTTGTCCTGGGTGGTGGACTCCACACGGTCCACCTTGCTGTTCCCAGTGACGGCTTGCTCGACCTTCCGTGTGACCAACTGCTCAACCTTGTCTGCCGAGATACCAGGCCAAGGGGTGATCGCCAGTGCGATGCGCACAGGGATATCGGGGTCCTTGCGCTTGGGCATGTTCATGTACCCGAACACGCCCCAGGCCAGAGTTGCGAACAATGCGACCCAGGCAATCTGCCGGTTTTTGACAAAGAATTGCGCGACGTTACGGCTGTTATTGGAGTTCTCGGCTTTCATTGAAGGACCTCTACACGCTGGCCGTCTTTAAGCAGATTGGCGCCGGTGGTGATGATGCGTTCTCCGGTTTGCAGCCCGCTGACTACGGTGATTTCACTGCCATTGACCGCGCCAATGTCTACGCTGTGGAGGCGAGCGACTTCTCCGGCACTCGAGTTGGAGACGAGGAACACGCCATATTTCCCGTCTTTCGCTTGTACGACTGCGGAAAGTGGCACCAGCAGCGCCGGCGTCCGACTTGCGCCATCCACATTCGCGAATTGCAGGGAACCGATCATACCTACCTTCAGCAAGTGATCGTGATTCGGTATAGCGACTTCGACCTCGAAATTACGTGTAATCGTGTCCGCCGCCGATGACATCCGGCTGATTCGCGCATGAAATGTTCGTGTGGGAAACGCGTCGATGGCAACATCAACGGGCTGGCCTACCTTTACGGAACGGACAACCGTATCGGGCACTCCAACGACAATCTTGACGGTGTCGGTTTTGGCGAGCGCGAATGCGGGGACGCCAGGTCCGACGAACGCGCCCAGCTCGACGGCTTTTTTCACGATGTCGCTGTCGAAGGGTGCAATCAGGGAGGTGTCACGCAGAGCGATTTCCGCCTCGCTCGTCAGGGCTCGCGCGGACTTCAATTGCTCCTCGCTGGCATCGTATTGCGCGCGAGCGGAATCGAAGTCGGGCTTCGTAAGGCTCTGGCTGTCGTACAAGTGCGTAGCGCGATCGAAGTCGAGCTTGGCTTTCTGTGCGACGGCTTCCGCGGCGGCTGCCTGCGAGGACGCCTGGTGTACCTTGTCCCCGTATTCAGACGATCGGATGCGGACGAGCACGGCTCCCCGGCTGACTCGATCCCCTTCCGCAACATCGCGCATCCTGCCATCCTGGCCGCGCATTTGTTTAAGCGAAATGACGTACCCGGGAATTCTGAATGCCAGGGGAACTTCCGAATCAGGCGTCACTACTGCCGAGAAACGAAAGCCGTCGGCACTGAAGCCCGCTTGCTTCTCAATGGCTTGAGCCTGGACTCCCTGTGGGGGTTGATTGAGTGGCTTATTCGAGCCACAGCCGGCCATGACGAGCATCAATGAAAAGATTGCAATTGTGGTTCTCACTTTTATTCCTCTCCCATCGCGCGGCGCAAATCTGCAAGGGAACTCCAATAAGAAGAGAGCGCCTGCTGATACTGAAAAGCGGTTTCCGAACTTCGAGCGTGAGCCTGCAATAGATCTCTTACGAGTGCTGCTTGTTCGTTGTATTTGTTGCTGGTGACGCGGAATTCCTCGGCTGCGGCTTCATGACCAGTGCGGGTGGCCTTCAGCAATAACGCAGACTCTTTCCACTTGCGGTACTTGGCAGCGACTTCAACCCCGATCTGCGATTCCGCCTCTAGTTCACCATTACGCGCCTGCGCCAGTGTGTTCGATTTCTCGCGTACTCGATTGTGGCGGCGTCCCCAATCGAATGGTTCCCAAGTCAACGCAAAGCCGGCCACACCGACATTCGTGGGAAGGACCTGCACGTTCTGCACCCCCATGTAGCTAACCGCGAGACCAAGGTCCGGTATGTATTCGGCCTTCGCAATGCGGCGGTCGTACTCGGCTTGTTTTTCTTTGAGATGAGCCTGGCGGATCTCAGGCCGATTCTGTGACGCCTGCTGGCGCGCCCCCTCCAGACTCAGAGTCGTCGTGTCGTCCTCGGGAATGAAATCAACCCGAAAGGGGGTTTCAAGATCCCGTGCCAAGAGTTGATTCAGGTGCTCGTGCTGGGTGGCTAGTCCGTTCGCCGCAACCGACCAGTCATATTGCGCCTTGGCCAAACGCGCGTCGACCTCCAATGCATCTCCTTTAAGTACGGTCTTCTCGCCGATGTAACGCAGCGTAACTCGCTGTGCCTCTTGCAGCGTCTTTACTGCTTCCCCTGCCGCATCCACAGCGGCTTGAGTCGCTACTAGCTCGACGTATGCACTTCGCACTTCGGCCGCGATCTTTTGCCTCTCTGCGCGAACGTCTTCTTTAGCGATCTCGCGCCCAAGTTCTGTCGCGCGAATTCCCAATCCGATCTTGTACTGCTGGGTCAGCGGCTGATCGATGCTGCCGTTCAAAAAGGCGGTCAATCTAGCTGGCGTATGAACCTCGGCATTTGTTGAAGGAATGGGCCCAACTCCCGGATAGGTCCCGAAGGTTCCCTTCGCGAATGTGAAGTCAAACGGCTGCAGCAACTCGCCACCGAGAACCGAAAATTGAAAATGTGGCAGCCGCTTGCTGCGCATGGTGCTCACCTGGAAGTCATACTTTTGCGCTTCCAACGCTGAGTTCTTCACGAGCCAATTATTCGACAGTGCAATGGAGACTGCGTCGTCAAGCGTAAGAAGTGGGACGTCTTGCCCACCCTGCTGGGCAAACGACCCAAGCGGTGATGCAAAGACCAGAATTGTAAGAAGCAGTGCGAGATGATTCGATTTCATCATTCTTCTACCTGGAAGTTCGGCTGAGGCCTGATGGCACGTTGAAACTGAGCGAATCGTTTTGTCGCTCGTGTGCACCAAGATTGCAGGTTCCGTACCAACCTGGACTTCCTTGCAAGTTCTTGAATCCAAAGTGCGGGTGTCTAAGAACGCTAAAGAATGCCCATATCTGGTCGACGCGCGCTGCCCTCATGCGGGCACTCGCCGCAGAGGCGAGCGTTCAACACACTCCGAGAATGATGAGAATCCTGTTCCCGAGTGACACTCTGAAGATAAGTTCACACTCGGACTCGAGGTATCCGCGGATGGCGGGGGATTTAGGTTGTCACGCATTGTTCCGGGTCGAGGGCAATGGGAGAAATCGGAGCCAATGACGAACCCAATCGAGCCCGTCGTCGTCAGGGCTACACATTGAACAGCTTTCTAAAAGCTTGAGGAGATGAGGAAAGCAGAATGCCCGCGAGCGCTTCCCGTTCAAGCTCGCCGGCATTGCCTTAGTAGCAAGAATGGAAGCGTTCGCGAGCATCACGGGCAATGTGGAGCTGGTTGACTCCGAAATGCCCAAACCTTGGTGCGTGCTGGCCCACAACCATGCCCAATTGTGATCGTGGGCTACTATCAGTTGTACACAGCTGCAGAGTCATTCTCCCGCTGGAACTGCTCGCAGCTGATCACCTCTAGAGACTTAATCGCGGCGCAATATGCGCCTTCAACACCAGCCGGATCGATACCAAGCAGAGCCGCAGTTTCATAGGCTGAGCGCTTCTCAAGGCCGCAGATCACCAGCGCAGAGCGACAGAGGACATCGAGCCTCGCGATCACAACACTTGATTCCTCCACCAAAATCTCACGCCAATCGGAGGACAAAGCCGTATGTCCTCCATGAATGCAGGGGCGTTGTTTGTATGCGAATGATAGTTGAATGATCCGTCGTTGCTGGATTTGCACTGCGGAGCGGATCGTAGCCAGACAGGCGCACTTCAGGAGCCATTCTTGAAAACCGGGATTTTCCGACTCGGCCAGTGCGCAAGCGTCGACAAGGCACGCAGCCGCTATCGTTTCGTCGCCTGTGAGGAAATTGGCCAGCCACTCCAGCTCTTCGCGATGTTGGCTGAAAACTCGGCCGACGTATTCACGAGCCGGAGGCTCCGGAAGATTCCTGCTTGCTGCGCCCATCATGAATGGATTCCTCTGTGGCTTTGCAATCACGTTTTGAATTAGGCAAGGTTGATGCCAAACCCATCCACAGCGCAAGTGGTTGAGTTTAGAGAACAAATAGCCTTCCCGGTGATGCGGGCGGAGTAAACCGTGACCGTATGTGGGCACTGGCGTTGTTTTGGGAGGACGTGGCAATTTCCGTGGGCAGAGATCCAGTTGGATCCAAACCAGATTTCATTTGTGTAGGAGAACCTGCCAATCGGGGCCTCGAATGCCAATTTCCTGTCGTGCAATTACCCGACACCGCGCTCGATGGCCTGTTCGGTGTGCTTGATCATCGGCGGCGAGGACGATGCCGGTCTCCGCCCGAATTAACTGGCACTTGCAGGTTCGACTTATGCTTGCCAATAAAAGGGAGCTGAAGCCGTTCGCAAACGTCCCGAGAATACGAAGTCTCGGCAACGAACTGAGCTCCCAGTCTCTTGATAAACAAGAGCACCTGTTCCCCGATGGCGTCGATAAACATCACGTCCGTAAGATCGACGACCAATTCCAGTTCGCTATCGCAGCGCGTGACGAGCCTGCGGACTTCCTCAGCCCCCTCGCCGGTGAATCGGCCTTCGAGCCGGCAAATCAAAGCACCGTCTGATTGTTGCGTTTCGACACGTAGCATCATAGGCCCTCTACATTCATTAGCAGCCTCAAAGGCTGGCTATAGTCATCTTTGCATCTGTTTTGCCAGGGATTCTCAGCGCAACGTATTGACACTAAAGGCTCTTTCGCGGGTATGCCGCCCTTAATAACGGGCACTGCCAGCATGAGGGCAGACCTTGGTGGGGCTAAGAATCAAGGCGGCTGAAGCAGCCGCCTTGAAGAGTGGAAAGAAAGGAGGAAGCCGGACCGAACTAGAACGTAAACACCAGGCCGGCGGAGGGGACAGCGGAATGAGTGTATTTGTCGACTTTGAGGCTGGTCATCTCGAAGTCGGGAGTCTTATAGGCGAACCCGCGATATTGTGCGCGCAGGGCGATATGTTTGGCCATCGGCACATCGAATCCACCGCCATAAACGAAGGCACCTCGGGTCTGCTCGTTACTTACAGATCCCCCACGGGGAGCGAAGAACATGGCTCCGCCTCCAGCGAGCACGAATGGAGAAACGATCTTGACGGCAGGCACCCTGAAGGAAGGAAGCTTCACAATAGCAGTACCCGTCGCGGCGTGAACATTCATCGGCATGAATGTGGTGCCGCTGCTACCCGAGAACGTCTGATGATTCCTGAAATAATCGTAATCCCCTTCGATCGCGAGCCAGTTCTTGAGGTTAAATCGGTATCCGGCCATCACGCCGCCAGAGTTCGTTGGCTCGTTAGTGATCCCGTTGGCGGTGGTCTGCTTCTGGAAAAAACCGGAACCTTGAATCGTCACTTCATTTCTGACTTCCTGAGCCCAGGATGAGATTCCAAAAAGAACGAGAATAATTGCCAGTTCGGTCAACTTCTTCATTTATTAGTTCCCTCTTTGATTGTTGAGTCCCCTTTGTGTAGCTCTTAGAGCGGGGCACTAGGAAAAGAGCATATCTATTGCCGAAACGCGACTCTGATTTAAGTGCTTAGGAGACAAGATGTTAGGGACGAACTGAGGGGCCACACGAGCGCCTTCGACTTGCCCGTATGCTGGCTGGCGACCGCATGTTGTCAAGCCGAATAATCGTCCCGAGTGATACTTAGCCTGCGCATCTTGTTCTGCAGCGTGGTTCTCTTAAGGCCGAGGCGCTCTGCCGCTCCACCTTTGCCGGCTATTCTTCCGGACGCGCCTTTCAAAGCATCGAGGATTGCCTGCCGCTCTGCCTGCTCGAAGGTCGACGCTGCTGCAACAACAGTGCGGCCAGCGGATCTGTTCAGCTCTGCTCGTGGCACATTCAATTCGTCCCCTTGCGTGAGTATCACGCAGCGCTCAATGAAGTTCTCTAGCTCGCGGATATTTCCTCGCCAATCGGCATTCACCAGCGCTTCCATCGCGGGTCTGGGGACAGACCGGATGCGCTTTTGCATACGCCGGGAGAGGCGTGCCACAAAAAAGTGGACCAGGAGTTGAATGTCTTCGCGCCGTTCGCGCAGCGGCGGGATTTCGATCGGAAACACCCTCAACCTGTAAAAAAGGTCCTCGCGAAACTGATTGTTGCGGATCATGCTTTCCAGGTCCCGATGTGTCGCCGCAATCAGACGAACATCAACGTGGATGGTTTTGGTACTTCCGAGGCGTTCGAACTCCTGCTCCTGCAGGGCACGCAGAAGCTTTGGCTGCAAATCCATAGTAATGTCGCCGATCTCGTCGAGAAACAGAGTGCCGTGATCCGCCAGCTCAAACCGGCCTCGCTTCTGGATGAGCGCCCCGGTGAAAGCGCCCTTTTCGTGGCCGAACAGTTCACTTTCCACCAGACCCGAAGGAATCGCCGCGCAGTTCAGGCGGACAAATGTGCGCTCCCGCCGCGGGCTGAGATTATGAAGCGCTCGGGCCACCAGCTCCTTGCCCGTGCCGGTCTCGCCGTGCAGTAGCACGGTGGAACTGGTTGGCGCAACGATCGTGACCTGGTCGAGCACTTTACGTATAGCGGCACTCTTGCCGACTATGTCTTCGAAGTTGAATTCAGATTCAATTTCCGACTCAAGGTAAAGCCTCTGCTCTTCCAGATCGTCGCGCGACGCGCGGAGCCTTCCGTAGGCCAGAGCATTCTCGAGTACGAGTGATGTCTGGGTTCCGATCTGCGACAGCAGGTCGCGGTCCGCCTCGTTGAACCCATCAGCCCTGCGACTGCACATGGTCAACAGGCCCAGGGGGCCATCGGCACCTATCAGTGGCACCAGGACCGCCGAAAGAAGGGATTCAGCTCGGGAAGCCTCGCGGAGGGCGGGAGGTATATCTGCTCCGCACGGTGAGTAATACTGTGGCGTCCGGAGGTGCGACCATTCGCTCCATAGCTTCGTTGGCTCGACTACATTAACCTTATCGAGAAAACCCTTTCCAGTCGGGAAGTCGAGAAATCTACGTTCCAATCTGCCTGACTGCTTGTTAAAGAGCCACAATGACGTGAGATCGTTGCCCCAGTGCTTGCGCATCGACCCTGCTACAGCCTGAAACAAGTCCTCCGCTTCCAGCTTATTGACAATATGGTTGTTGATTTCCAGTAACAAGCTGAGCCGATCTCGCTGCTTCACGACCTCACGGTGGTAACGCTCCACGGTATCTCTTGCCAGTGCACACTCGAGCGCGACCGCAACGTGGGAAGCCAGGGCACTGAGCATCTCGACGTCTTCGGGAGCAAATTGCTGGCCCTGCAACTTTGGCGTTGACAGAATTCCGTACCGTTTTTGGGCGGTCGATACTGGGAACAAGTAGCTGCTTCGTCCGGCAACTTCGGCTGCAAAAGGAGCCAGGTCAGGGTGTTCCAACATCGCCTGCGACAAGTCCGGGACAAACGCTGGCTTCTGTTCGTCCAGCACCTGCGCCACCAGGCCGGTGAGCAACAATTTGGCTCCACGTTTTATTGCGGGAGCGTCTGGATCTCGATCAAATTCGAAGCTGGATAAGCTCTCCCCGTCATCGCTCAGCACGTAGAGCTCGGCCCCGTGCAATCGGGACGTGCTCGACAGAACACCTCGCAGACTTTGCAGGACGGCCTTCACTGTGGGCTGATCGGCTAGAGCGCTGGAAGCACCTAGCAGCATTCGATATCGATCTTCGGTGATGGTCATGGCACGTGAGCTCTCCGCAATTCTCGGTTTACAGTTGCGAGCAACCCTGGTCTTCGTACAAGACTGCAATCTATAGGTCGGAGGATCTAACTAACGAAACCTCAGTCATGGTGCAGCACTACGTCTGCAAAACCGTACGTGTCACGCCTTGCGCGAACGCTGAAAGGCGCGCCGCTTGCTCCGCCCGGAATTCGCGTTTTCAAGTATCTGCTAACCATGTTCCCGCTGCAATCGAGATCCGGATGATTCCGGACGACCCTCTGACCTCGGCGACCCGGGTTCCGCTTGAAATTCCTATCGTTCACTCCCCAGCGACTGTGGAACCGTAGAAAGGAGTTTGTTGATGGCTAGCTCCATAGTCCGATTCATCTGGGATACGACCCCGGGTACGTTTCGTTGGGACACCGGTCGAGTTTCGGAAACAGCGTTGCTCCAGACCGTTGCACCAGTCGCGACTCGGGTGATTTGGGCAGAGATTGCAACCTCGATCTTGACCCCGGCTTGGTAGTCCACCTCTTCCAGCTTTTCCAACCTGCCGCTGAAAACGTAGTCGTTGTTCGGACGGCCGTCATACATAGAGACCATGGAGAACTGACCGCCGGCCCGCAGATGGTCGACCACTGCGCTGGTCACGAGCATACGGGGGTCCGCCGCCCACCGGTGGTATTCGTAGAATCCGATTTCCTCTGGCGTTGTTCGATACACAATAGGTCCTTGCCTTAGATAATTGGGAGATTGGAATTCCCGTACCGCGATTGAGGTTCGGACGTTTTCAGCAGCCGGCGGATCCGGCGGAGCCGGCAAATTGAGTGTGTAATATGCGGGATATCTCACTCTGCCGCATCCGGACAGAGCGGGTAACAGCGTCACCATCAATACAAGCGCCGTCGTAAGCTTTTTCATTTCGATTCTCCTCTGTCCGCTCTGTCCGCCTTATTTCGGAACCTGCCGGTCCCCGGGCTGCTTGGTGCGGATCAGGCTCCAGGGGCGCTGCTTCAATGAATTCGTGAACTGGTTGAGGTTGTCGGTCGCCTCGCGCAGATTTTCTACCGTGTCGCCGATCTTGAAGTCATTGGCCCGTACTATGACTTGCATGGACTGCAGCAAGCCTTTGGCCTCTTCCAGCGTGGTCTGTAATTCGGCCAGGTCTTTCCTCATGGGAGCGTGCAAATCCGTCACCGTGCCATTCACGTTCTGAATCGTGGCATCCGCATGCTCGCTAACCCTGACCAACTGGTCTGTAAGACGATCAATCTTTGGGCGCTCCTCCGCCGCCAATCGATCGACGTTGTCCAGAATGCTTTGGACCTTTTTCTGATTCCCAGGCCCAGTCATTGTGTCCAGATTGGCAAGCAGATGGTTCATGTTGCCGCTGACATCGTTAAGCTCTCCCCGTGCCTGCGTGATGAGCGTATTCGCGCTGTCCGCAACGGTTGCCAGTTTCCCGGCGATCTCATCCAGACTGGCCGCTTCTTGTGAGGCGACGGTTGAGTCTGGAGGAAGACGCTTGGCATCAATGGTGCCGGTTGTGATCGACAAGGCCGCGCTGTTCATCACGCTGACGAAGCCCAGCTTGGCCACTGACTTCTCATTCAGCGGGGTGTTCTTCTTGACTTCCAGCAGAATCTCGATTCGGGTTGGATCCGCAGCCCAGGGCCGCACGGCTGTAACTTTGCCCACGTTCATGCCTCCGTACAGCACGGAAGCTCCGGGCTCAAGCCCTCCGGCGTATCGCAAGTAAGTGCGATAGTGCACGTTGCCGCCACTATACTGCGCATTCAACAGGTAGATGACGGTGAACGCGAGTACAGCGAAACAGCCGAGGACAAAGGCACCGACCTTTGCTTCGGTGGTCATGGTTTTGCCTCCTGACTCTGCACATACCGTTCCAGATAGGAGGCCAATGCCGGCGTATGCATGGGGTTGGACGGCACACGGTTGAGGAACTGCCTCACGCGTGGATTCTGGTTTGCGCGTATTTCGTCTTTTGTACCGACTGCAAGAAGCCTTCCATCGAACAGCATCGCCATGCGGTCGGCGATTCGGAAGGCGCTGTGCATCTCATGGGTGACGACAAGAGCCGTTATCTGAAAAGTCTCCTTCAGAAAAACGATGAGTTCGTCCAGCTCCGCCGCCACAACTGGATCAAGGCCGGCGGAAGGCTCGTCCAGCACCAGGATTTCGGGATCCAAAGCGAGAGCCCGGGCAACAGCCGCACGCTTTTTCATGCCTCCTGAAAGTTCCTGCGGGTGCAGTTTGCCGAAATCTGCCAGGCCCACCACAGCCAACTTCAACCAAACGATCAGGTCGATGACTGAAGGAGCGAGTGCGGTGTGCTCCCGCAAAGTGAGCGCGACATTGTCTTCCAGCGACAGTGAATTGAACAAAGCAGCGCTCTGAAAGGCCACCCCCACCGACCGGCGGATTGTCTTCAAATCCGCCGGTGAACAGGTAGTGATGTCTGTGCCTTTGATCGAGATGCTGCCCGATTTCGGATGCTCGAGACCAAGAATTTGCCGCAAGAGTGTGCTTTTTCCTGAGCCGCTGCCTCCCAGCAGAACGGTGATCTGGCCTGGCTCGATGTCAAGGTTCAAACCATCGAGCACACGCCGGCCATCGTATTCCACCACTAGATCGCGCACTGAAATCAGAGACATTTAAGTCTTTCCTACGAAGTAAAAGATGGTGGTAAATATCGCATCGGCAACGATGACCAGGAACGTTGATCGCACGACCGCCGAAGTCGTCGAGCGACCTACTGCGTCGGGCCCGCCGCGGACACGAAGTCCTTCCAGGCATCCCACGTGAGCAATAATGGTGGCGAATGCCAGGCTCTTGATCATCGCGGCGACCACATCCCGCAACTCGATCGAGGTCAACACGTATCGGAAATAGAGCAGGAGATCAAGGTGCGTGCTGAAGAACATAAATAGCCCCCCGGCGAGAATGCCGAAGAAGGCCGCGACGATACTGAGACACGGAACGGCCACGAGTGCCGCCAGATACTTTGGCGCTAACACGAACTCCACCGGTTCGAAGGCCATGACCTTAAGGGCATCGATCTCTTCAGTGACCTTCATGGTGCCGATCTCGGCGGCAAATGCAGATCCCGAGCGTCCGCTGACGGCGATCGCAGTCAACAGCGGGCCTAGTTCTCGTGTGAAGCCGACTGCGACCAGGTCGATGACGAAGTGCAGGGCCCCGAACCGCCGCAACTCAGAGGCTCCCTGCATCGCCAGGATGAATCCACTGCACATAGACATCAGGGCAACCATCGGGAGCGCGTCAACTCCGATCTCTAGCATTTGGCGAACAGCTGCACGCCACCGATGTCGATTTCCAACCAGGGGCAAAGCCGCACGCATCCCGCGTAGGGTGGCCCACCATTGAATGTTCAGGCTCCCAACATAGTCGAGTTGACTGAGAGTCTCTCTGCCGGCACTTTCAAGAAGATTGGCCATCAGAGCACCTCGCACCACACGTAGTTCATCGCTCAACGCCCCCATTGAAGAGGGATAGAATGCCCGTCGCCTCAAACAGGCGATGTAAGCGATCATTCAATCCCTGCAGCCTAAGCTCGGTTTTACAGTTTCGTGCGATCTTCAACGCTTCAATCAGAGTGGCAACGCCGGAACTGTCAATATGGGTGACGCCCGACAAGTCAATGCTCACTGTCCCCGGATGCGTCGCGTGCAAAAGGGCGATAAGCTGGTCGCGCACTGCGGGAGAGGAATCGATATCAATGCGGCCCTTCAAAGACGCCAGAGCGCCATGTTCGCTGGCAACAATGTTGATTTCCGGCTTATCCACGCGCTTGCTGTTGTGATCGAGCAACGGAATCGGCTCCTCCTTGGCAAAATGTCCCCAATTTTCATGACGGGCAATTGCCAAGATCAACCGGAAATGATGTTGGCAAGAGCATGGCCATTACCGGCCAGCGATAATCATAAGAAACTCAAAGACTTGCGCAGGAGAGGGGATACGGATACGAACGATGTAGACACTATCAGGGCAGTCGCGCCCTAATACGGGCAGATGAGGTCAGATGTGCTTGGATCTTGACCCTATTGGGTCAGGGAGCGGCTCGGGTGGTTGCTTCTTACCGTCGAGAAACCATGGACACCGCGGGTAGCTCAGCATTGTCTCCCAGAAAATTGCGTCCGGTCTTCAACTGAGCTTTTACATTCTGGGCTCAGCCTAAGCAATGCAGTCTGCGCGAGCCATTGAACCTGCGGATTGGCTCATGCGAAGAAGATTGTGTCAGACAACTTCAGCGAGGGTGTGGAATGCGTGTGCTACCGGAGGCGTCTATGGGAACCAGATCTCGTGTGGAGTACTCCTCGAACTAACTTCCGCAATTTAGCCTTTGCCCGAGCTGTCTGCGCTTTCACGGTTCCGATGGGAACTCCCAGAAGGCGAGCTGTTTCGCCGACTGAAAGATGATCCACAAACCGGAGGTGAAACGTCTTCCGAAGAGTCGGTGATAGTTGTGCTGCTGATTTCATCAACCTCGCATTCAGCGTAGATCTGCGGCACTCATCCTCGGGATTGGGCCTGTTATCCACCAAAGTGTCGGACAGCGGATACTCCCGCTCTTCTCCGATTCGCGAATCCAGGAATACATGGATATAGCGAGACCGCTTGCGCAAATGCATTCTTGCGCAATTGATAACGATAGTGGTCAGCCACGTCGAAAGTTGCGCGTCGCCTCTGAATTGGTTCAGGTGCTTGTAAGCTGCCAATAGCGCGTCCTGCACCGCATCCTCGGCATCAGGTTTGTTTCCCAAGAGTCTATATGCGCGTCGGTAAAGAGACGGTAAGCCATGTGACAGAACATGCAGCATCTGTGGACATGAGAACTTGCCCGAAGCCAGATCGATGCCCTGATCACTTTCAATCAGTGTTTCTAGATGTTGCATGCAATGTCTGCCCTTCTGTGTGAACGGAAGCACGTCGCGTTCCAATCAATCCGCATGGCGTGAATACATACAGCACGCCGGCGAGGACCATGTGCATAATGGTGACCCACCGGGTATATTCAACTGTCAACGTGCTCGACATTCCGACTGTTTCCCTCCCATTGAAAAGGCACGGGCAAACGTACTCGCAAGTCGGGCGGGCGCCTTGCCTTCTCCGTTAGCTTCCTACCTACTCTGGGATCTCCGCTGTCGGATTGAGCATCAGGCGTAGGTTCACAGCCCAGCGGAGACACTCCTTGACCAGGTGAGGTCCGCCTGCCCTTTTGCGGTCACGGTACCGTTTCCAGCGTCCCACGCTTCTTTTGCAGAACCACAACGTATGTATATGTAAGTGATTTGATCGCACGGGTCGGCAACAGGCGTCCCTTACTAGTTTGCTGGAAGCGATTAATGAGCCACGCTGCGTCAGTGAGGTATCAGACCTGGAGGGTTTCTGACCCGGTGGTGAAATGCCTGAGATGAGTGCTCGGGAAGTCGTGAGCGCATTCCATCGTGACGCTCCCTATCTCTTTTTAGGTGCCGCCTTCGCCGCTGTCGGCATGGTATCGGCTGCATTTGCCGTAACGCGCCGGAAGCGCGACTCGCTCCTTATCCTCCAGTTGTGTTCTCTGGTTCACCAGAGAACAGTTGAGCTTGTTACAGAGCACGAGCCCCGCTCGCACCAGTGCGAATTTGCCTAGCTCCTGTGTCAAGGGCACTGCCCGAATGAGGGCAGCACCAAACGCGGCCGCCCACAGGCTCGGTCTTACAAACAAAGACTTTACGCAAACTGTGCAGATGGGCATTCGAATGCAAATTCACGTTAATAGGTGAGGGGCAAAAAGGAGGTTTGCGATGAAGACTCAACCGATGATTACCATTGATCGCCGCCAGCGTCCGCGATACGGTGTTTTCGCCGAGATCGAAAACCTCACGTACAGCGTGTTACGCAGGTACGGGATCAGCGGGCCAACCGAGCAACACAGCCCCAGCAGCACAGAGAAAGCCGCATAACTAAGCGGCGAACGCAAGGAGTTAAAACCTCTAGTTGAGAAACTGCAATGCTGAGCAAACTCCTTCAGATAGTGGCGTTGACTGCGTGTCTGACTCCGGCCTGGGGCAAATCAACTTCGGAATTGTCCTTCATCCGACAGATCCGACAGCCCAGCACGGTCTCCATCGTAGGACCTGGAACTGTTTTGTCCGTTCACCGTCTAGACTTACCCTTCATCAAGCCGCGCTACTACGCGGTCAAGTACAAGACGGACGGCGGGGAACTGATCGAAGTGTGGACTCCTGGGAACGACATCTTGGTGCTAGAAGGGATGCACGGGATACTGACTTACTCCACCCATCCCGAGAAGATCCTTAGCTTTCGAGTGGTCGAGCAGAAGTTAAGAAAGTAGCGAACGTGTTGTGCCTGCCCCGGTGCGTTAACCGACGTTGCCCGGAACTCCGTTGAAAGTTAGCGACTCTCGACCGTCATAGGCTACGCAACCTTCACTTCCTCGGCAACCGCCTTCTTCGAAAGCATGTTCGCAAGCGAAGTCAACAGCGACGGAATCT
>Ga0208820_1000225_pt1 | contig 53246 bp, 47 predicted proteins | sample June2015DPH_16_5_FD_184713 | JGI IMG/M metagenome (GOLD analysis project Ga0208820, IMG submission 184713) | Peatland microbial communities from SPRUCE experiment site at the Marcell Experimental Forest, Minnesota, USA - June2015DPH_16_40... | ecosystem: Environmental > Terrestrial > Soil >...
CTACGCTTCGCCTGCCGCCTCGCGACGACATGCGCAAGACTCGAGGCCAGGATGGAGTCGCTTCTCCTTTCCTGTAGGGCTCTTTCATCCCCTACAACATGCCGGTTTATCCCGGCGCACTCTGTCCCCTTTCCCTCTTGTTTCCGCTGTTTCTGCAGAGATCTTATTGCACGGTAGGCAGAGGCGACTGCGAGGATGAAAAAGATCAGGGCCCGAGGGGTGTCCCCCAATAGCCCGGCAGAGACCGCAGCGAGTCCAAAGATGTTGGCGAGGAGGACTGCCAGGGCGATCTTCTGCCGCCGAAGCCATTTGTTCCAGAGGGCCTGTGTCGCGAGGAGAGGCAGCTCGAGCGACAGAAGTACCGCGAAAGCCGTGACCGGCCGCTGGGGATAGCTAAGCAGGCATGCAATCCCTAGCGCGGTAAAAGCCAGCACGGTCAGGGTGCGAACGGCGATCTGCGTTGTAATCACGGCCTTCCCTCCTTCGAGTATCCCGCCCTTTCAGGGCGCTCTCCTGATGCGCTGCGTCGGGCTCTGTGGCATGCCTCGCTCGCCGCCGTTGCTCGCGCATTGCGTTAGTTGAACAGGCCTGAAAGATCCAGGAGCTTGTCCCATTCTGCTGACAGTGCCTCCGGCAGCAATAGTAAGCCACAGGCTGCGTCGAGCCAGAGCGGCGGTGCCGGCAGTGGCTCCTTATCATGGATGTCCCCTGGTTTCCCGGTTTCCCGGTTCTGGCTTCGCAGCGGGGTTCCGCGAACTTACACGGAAACGTCTCGTCCGTCCCCGGCTTCACGACGCGACAAACAACAGCAGGACGAACGCGCCCAGCGCCGCGTATGCCGGCCGTTCGATGTAATCCCACATCGTCTGATCGCGATAGATCCAGTGCCCGAGAAACTCATGCAAGCGCCGGTCATTGAACGGCTCTTCATCCCACACCAGGCGCACCAGGCCATCCCGCCGCCCCTCTTCGGTGAGCACATACACCGGTTGGCCTTGCGCGTTCGTGGCCCCTTCAACTTCGCCCGCGAGCGCAAGCCGCTGCTGCCCTTTCACGGTCACGCCGTCGATGAGGCTGTACCGCGTCTCCGCTTTCGGGAACAACCCGTGTATCCAGGTCTTCGCGTACACCGGCAGATAGAACCGCTCGACGAACGACCAGTTCCGCGCGTACTGCACCGCGCTTGCGAGAGCGAAGAATAACACCGCCCCGAAAAACGCGCTCAGCGTCCACACCGGTTTCCGGCTCGGCCATCTCTGGTATGCCTTCCGTCCCCACTGGCTCACGGCTGCACCCCGGCGGGACTCGTCGCCAGCAGCTTCCGCGCTCGCTCCATCTTGCCGGCGTCGGCCCGCTCGATCACCGCCTGCATCTGCTCGGCGGTCATGGTCTCGCCCTTCGCTACCGTGAACAACAGGTTCAGCAGGATCGTGCGCAACCCCAGCAGCTCGGCCAGCACGGCTTCTTCCGTCACCTTCGCGGCCCGCTGTTCCAGTTGCTCGATGAGGATCGTCCGCACCCACTCGCTCATGCTCTGGCCCGTCAGCCCGGCCAGTTCCTCCAGCCGCGCATACTCTTCCTCGGTCACCTTGGTGCCGATCGATTTCGTCCGCAGGGCTGCTTTCACCATCACAGTTCTCCGTAATCGAGCGTCAACCGATCCCACGCCGTGCGGACCTCCGGCACGTCCCACGCCTTGCGGAACAGCTCCCGCACCGCTTTCCATTCGTCACCGGAAAACCCGAACGCGATCCCGTTGGCGTGCGCGCGGAACCAAAACTCGGTTTCGCTCGCGCGCTCCGTCACGTAGCCGTAAAACTGTTCGCCGTTCCAGTGCTGCGGCGGCTTCGCCTTGGGCGCAAACGCGGCAAGCATGGCGCGGAACTCGGCGACCATCGGATACGGCCCCAGCGGATACATTGGCCCGCGCGCTCCCGGAAAGCTCAGCAGCAGCGAAAGCTCGTTCGCTTCCCCGCGCGCAAACGACAGCGTGTAGCCGTCCTCTTTCAGCGACGGAATCGCGGGCTGGTACACCGGCTCGCGCCGCCCGGACTCCCGCACCGGCTCGCGGCGTTCGAAGTAATGCCCGCGCGCCGCCACCCGCCACAGCACCGGCCAGTAGGGAGAGAGGGCCTCGTTCAGCGCCGCGGCCCCGGCGAGCTTTTCGTCGTCGAGCAACGCGTAGAGATTCCGGGCGGCGAGCGTCGGCGTCCATTTGGTCGCCGGGTTGCCCAGCCGCCGCACCGTCTCGGCCACCGTCTTCCGCACCAGCTCCGGCGTCACCGGGTCAGACGGCTTCGACCGTTCCGGCCGGCACTCGCTCGGCAGGTTGCCCAGATAATACTCGTCCTGGCTCGACGGCCGGGCGCGGAGTTGGTGCGCCGCGTCGAACGCCTTCAGTATCCCGATGTAGGATTCGCGCGCGAGAGGATTCTTGGAAAAGGCTTCGGACCCCTGCTGCACGTAGTAGGCCAGCACGGTCCACTGCGCGCGGGAGAGCATCTGGCCCGCCTCGCCCTTGCGCCGGATCTCCAGCAGCGCCTCGCTGGGCTTCCCCAGCAGCTCGACCACCTCGAAGCGCTCCTCCCGCGCCGACTCCAGCAGTTGCTTGGCGATCTCCGACGTCGATACGCTCTCGCCCTTCCTGAGCGCCGTCAGCTTCCGGATGTCCTCCAGCCGCTTGCGCAGCGCTTCGCTGATCCTCAGCGATAGGGTTTGGGTTTGCTGCAACGTTTCCGCCATGTACGACAGCTTACTCTATGTCTGTCATACATGCAATCAGTCGTACATCGAAATGGCGGCGAAAGGAAGCGGGCCGCAAGCGAAGGCTTTGTTTTCAGATAGTTCCCATACAGGAACGCAGGTTCCTATATGGGAACCTGGGAACGCGAAACGCCCTGTTTTCAACGGTTACCGTATGGGAACCAAGGTTCCTATACAGCTCCCATTCTGGGGTGGCGTGTCACCCCTCCAGCCGGCGCGAAGCGCCGTCTTTTCCCCGCGCCTCCCGTTACCGCCCGGTAACCGCTGATTCCGCCCCGCCACGGCGACTCCCGAGCGGCCAGCGGCGGCCACATGGGACGCTGGAGTCTGCCCCTCCCGTCGGCGCATGGCAGGCTGACCTGACAGGACGGGCTGGCGGCGTGGCGACCTGCTGCGCGGCTTTGGTCGGCAGACGGTCTCGCGCGTCGTACGCCCGGTTTCGCTCAGCCCGTGGAAATGGTGTAGTTGGTCACCGTCCTGGGTTCTCTGGGTTCCCCTTACCTCGCCGAAGGGAGCAAGAATGCCACCGTCGTCCCGAGGAAGACAATAGCCGCGAACCACCTCACGAGGCTGAGCCGCTTTTTCGATGGTGACTTTCTCGCCAGAATCGCGTCATAGGCATAGGCCGCCGCAACCCCGACTTGCCCGGCACCCGTCGGGTATCCTCGAGCGGCCAAGACTGAATACAGTCCGACGCACAGCCAGCCGAGAGCGAGCGGCCAGTTTGACGACAGCCATCGGGTCTCTTCGTGACCTTTCGCCGATTGCTGCGTGGTGATGTTCTTGTTGGTCTCCATTACAGCCGCTTTGTGGGCTCTATGTCCGATCTGCTCTCGGCCTTAAGTCACACCTCTGGGACCGAACTCTGTGGTCCGTCTCCGAAGCTCCGTGGGGACGCCGCGCTAAGAGAACCGGCGGAGCCACGATTGCAACTGCGCAATTGTTCACGCCTCTCCGCTCCCTTTTCCCGCGCTGATCGGTGTCGACGAATAGCGGTAGCGGATCGTGATGAGTCCGATCCCCACCAAGCTGCGAAGTGTCCCGGCGTCAGGCATGAATACAATAGTGACCGCCAGCGCAAGAAACAGTGGCACGCTCCACCATCCTGAATGGCCGCCCTCCAGTAGCCGGCGCTTAGTGGAACGTATCTCGAACCAACTCAGCGCAAGAATCGCGAGCCACAGGGGGCCGAGGTTCGTGGCGTACTGCGACCAGACGGCGCCCGCCGGCACATTCATCCATGCATTCCGCGTCGCGTCCACGAGCACAATGGCGGCAATGGGAATGCCCAAGCTGAAGGAAAAGGCTGCCTTGTCGCCACGGCGCCACGGGAAGTGAAGAGACCCCAATATCCTCATCGCGCCGCCTTACCCGTTCATCGCGAACCAATTGCGGCCGCCATGCACATTCCCTTTAGTGGTGCTGGTTCCCAGGGCGGGCCGATCTGTTTGAAGCCTGACAAAACGAACCACGCGAAGTTCATGTCGGTCAATACAGAACAGAAGACGCTCGCGGCGTCAAGGCCGGACCATTGCACTTCGTTGAGGAACTGGGAGCCGTAATACATCGCAGAATAAAAAACACGCGGCCCCATCACCTCAAGTGTTATGCCGATGAGCAGGAGCGTTTCCGAGAGCTTAGCGCCTGACGGGTCCCAGCGGTTTACCGGGTCGCCGCCCGCGTACAGATACTTGTGGAGGGTCGCTGGGATCGCTATGCGGCCCGAGTCCGGATCGCGGGAAAGGAACCTTCCCGTCAACGGATTAAGGTACCTCGCCGTGAGATAGTAAAGACCTAGATCCGCGTCGTACTGCTCTCCGCGATACAGATACACGTTCGATGTAGAGCCGGTGCTATTGACTGTGTTGCCCCAGGCGTCGTAATCGTAGGTGTCGGTCACTGTGCCGGTGTTGTCGGTCAGGAGGCGGACGGTGCCGCCGCCGTCATAGCCGTAGAAGGCTGGGGTCCAGGCGTTGGCGATTTGCTGGGTTTGGCTGATGCGCTGGAGGCCGTAGGTGTACTGTCTGGTGACTGCGCCGGCGGTGACTTCTTCGACTACTTGCGCGTAGCCGGTTGGGTTCAGGTCATCGACTAAGTATCTCGTGGTCACGCCGTTGACTGTCTTCGCGACGCGGTTGCCGTCGGCGTCGTACGCTAGCGTCACGGCGACGGAACCTTCGGTCATGGACTTCAGGCGGTTCTCGAAGTCATAGGTGAAGGTCTTGCCGGCGCTGGTGAGAGTGTTGCCGTTGGCGTCGTAGGTTTCGGTGTTGAGGCGGTCGTCGGCGTCGAATGTGAAGGCGCCAGACGAAATGCCGGTGAGCGATGAGGCTTGGTTCAGGCGGTTGCCTACCGGATCGAGGCCATAGCCGACCGAGCCGTTGACCGAATGCGGGTCGAGACTGATGGTCTCGTTGGTGAGGCGGTAGATGCCGTCGTAGCTCCAGTTCAGCGTCCGCCCGCTTGACTCGACTGCGCCGGTGCGGTTGCCGGTCGGACTTAGCGTGTAACTGTAACTCGCCTTCGCCGCGTTCATCGCGGTGACGCGGTTCAGATCGTCGTAAGTGAAGCTGGACTGCAAACCGTTTGGATACTCGACCGTCGCCAGGTTGCTGGCGGGGTCATAGCTGTACGTGGTCGTGTTCTGGCCCACTGGTAAACGATTATCCACTACGGTTGCCAATCGGTTCAAGCTGTCGTAAGTATACCCGACCGAGACGCCGTTTGCATTCGAGGACGTCATCGAGGCCACGTTGCCGGCGGCGTCATACGTGTAGGTCAGCGTGCCCTGCGGCGTGGCTTTCGTCTGCAAGCGGTCCTGCGCGTCATACGTGTAAATCGTGGTCCCGCTTGCGTCCGTCATGGTCGCACGCTTGCCGGTCGGCGTGTAGGTGAAGCTTTCGGGCGTGTCGACCAGGCTCGGATCGGGCGTTCGGCTCAGCAGGCGGTTCAGGGTGTCATACGTGTACGTGGTGGTTTTGCCGTTGTAATCGGTCAGCGTTTGCAGGTTTCCGGCCGCATCATAAGTACGCGTCTGGGTCTGGCCGGCGGGCATGGCTTCCAGGTTCAACTGGTTCAGGAAGTCGAAGCTGTCCTGGGTGGTGTGGTTGTTGGCATCGGTGAGATTGATCAGGTTGCCGTCGGCGTCGTATTGGTAGGCCGTCGTGTTCTGCGGGTTCGGGCTGGCGGTCTGGATCACGCTGCGAAGCTGATTAGCGTAATCGTAGGTGTAGTTGACGGTGTTGTTGGCCTGATCGGTGACGGCCGTCAGGTTGCCGGGGCCATCATAGCTGTACTGCGTGGTCGTCTTGTCGTCATAGGTGATCGTCGTCAGCCGGCGGCGCGCGTCGTACTGCTGCTTGGTGACGTGGCCCTTCGGATCGGTGACCTGAATCTGATTGCCTGCGTCGTCATAGGCGTATTGGGTGGCGTTGTTCTGCGCATCCACCATGCTGATCAAACGGCCGGCGGGGTCGTAGTTGTAGGTGGTGGTGTTCTGGTTCGGATCGGCGGAGGTAGCTTTGCGGCCGTCGTTGTAATAGGTGTAGCTGGTGGTAGCGGCTTGCGGCGTGCCATTGGCCGTGGTGGTCGAAGTCAGCCGCCCGGCAAGGTCGTAGACGTTGTGGGCGACGTGACCGGCCTGGTCGGTCGAATCGATCACGTTGTTACGGAAATCGTAAAACCAGGTGACAGACGGGGCGTTTGCCGACCGTGGGGAAACGAGTCTGAGAAGGAACTCGCCCGCACGCGGGCGTTGGCAAGCTGAAGCGTGCCCTACCGAGCTGCGAGCGAAGCATCGCGGATCATCAATGACCGCGGTCCAGCCGGAAAAGCCGATCCGGAAAAGCCGATCAGCCTGATCTGCGTTGGTTCTCTGGCTGTCCTCGATGATCGTTTCGCTAGGCGCCGTAGTGAGCCACAACGCGTGCCACTTTTCCGATCGCTGATAGCTCCATGAACTCCGCGGTGCGTGTCCCCTTCTGATTCTTGTAACAAAGCACTACGCTGTTTACGCCCCAGAGCACGTCCTCAAGATGAAAGCGGAGGTCCGGGTAGGCTTCCAGCCCTCGCTCGAAGTAAGCTCTCAGGTTTGCCTTTCCGGCCACCTTACCATCGGCCGTCCCCAACAGTTGGGCGGCAACTGGTGAAGTCAACTCAATTCCGTCCTCATAGTGCGTCATGATTGAGTCCAGATCATGAGCGTTCCAAGCCGCAACCCAATGGTTAGCCAGATTCCAAGCCTCGTCTCTATTCATCGGCGCTTCTCCGGTAACCTGTGACGTGATCCGTTTTCTGTGCCCTGGCTATGGAGAACAGACGCATCCCCTGCAAGAACGCGGAAGAACCCTGGCAGGAATACAAGCTTCCCATTGTGCCGCGCCCGTCAAGAAATGTCGAGACGAATCTCGACACAGCAGGCCGGACGGCCCGCGCCACAACCGCCTACCTCGCTGCCAGCGGGATTGTGAACCGCAGCCCGGTGTGTGTGGCGGAGAACCTGACCACTTTGGTATCCTTCAGGCCCGCCGCGCGGCCCGCTTCGATCACATCGATCTCACGAATCGTCTCGACGCCCTTCGGATAGATCACCCACAGGCCGCCGGCGGGCTGGAGCTTACGCACCAACCCGGGGATGCGGGCCAGGTCCGCAATTCCAGCGGCCGCCAGGAATATCAGATCGGCCATCTTGCCAGCCGCCTTGGTGCCCACGGCTTTCAGCTCGCGTGAGAACTCCGCGTCGAACCTGCCTTCGAGCCAGACGGCCACGCCGGCCTTGACGCCCAACTTGTCGAGGAGAGACGGCGGATGGAGAATCTTCTGCGCCCACTTCTCCGCCGCAGCTCCAAGTTCCAACTCCGCGCGCCCGCCGCCCCAATCCAGCCGCAGGACGCCGCCGTTTGCCGTCACGCCGTTCAAGTCCCGGAAGGGAAGCTTGAGCCTCTCTCCGCCGCGAAACAACAGATGGTCGGTTTCGAGCAACGCTTTGCCCTCGATCGTGCGGCGGCCGCGCCGCAGCCGGCACTCCTTTGCCTGGCCCATGGTTACGCCTCCGTGGTGACGCGGTCGCCGGTCCTCGAGCCGAGATCTTTGAAAAACGTTTCGATGCTGCGCGTGTGGCCGATGACAAAGCGGGACACAAAGCGGAAGAACACATTGCGCACCTCTCCATCCTCGGTGATGCGCACATCGGCGCCTTCAGGTGCGGGAGAGATCTCGAACGTCCAGGTGCCGCCAAAGGGGAGGCCGGGATCGGCGATGCGTATGGCACGCCGTGCCGGTGGGGAATCCTCCACCAGTTCGAAGGGGACCTTCCGCCCGTGCCCGTCTTGTTCCCACCACTGCTTCCTGCCATCGCGATCGGGCAGTGAGCCGTAGCCTTTGACATCGGAGCGCCAATCGGGCGGTCCCGCCAGGATTGTGTAGAGAGCCTCCGGGCTCTGGCGGAATCGAGCCCGGCGCGTGGCGCGATGCCGAACCGGAAGTGTGGCGCCAACCGCCGTCATCAGAATCAACAGAATCAGCGCCCCACCGGGCAACCATAGCCACTTCATGCCACCCCTCCGTGCATGAGGCGCATCATATCACGGGAACCCCGTAATGGGCGCAAGAGAACCCCCCGTCCCGCCGTACGCTCGAAGAGTCAGTCCCTTACGTCACCGCGGAAGGCCGGCCAGGGGGCCGGCCGCGGACGAGGGCGTCCGCCCCACAGGCTCGTGCAGTTGGCCAGGTAACGGCTTATTTAAGTGGCATTGGGCGGAAGCGCCTGCCCCACTCGCCCTTCTACGGCGTGATGCGGGCGGCGAGGACGAGGAAGAAGACCGTGCCCACCGCGATCACCGCCCCGTGCGCCAGGCCCACGGACTTGGGGTTGCGCACGTCCAGTTCATCTCTCTTGATGTAAGCCGGCCGGCCCCTCATCATTTCGGTGAGAATGAAGAACACGTTCCATAGCGTCTTCTGAATGCGGCCGCGCGTGGCCATCAGAATCGCCGCCATCACCCCGCCCAGCACTGCGGTAATGACGAAGATTCCGATCCAATCCTGCCAGCCCACCAATGCTCCCACCGCGGCCATCAGTTTCACGTCGCCGGCGCCCATCGCGCGGATGACATACAGAAGGAAGTACACGCCGAACCCCAAGCCCAACCCGCGGAGCGAGAACCAGACGCCGGCGAGCGAAAACCAGGAGCCCGGCGGCCCGAACAGAAACGCGTTCAGCAGCAGGCCCAAGGCGGCACCTGTCACGGTGACCCAGTTCGGAATACGGCGGAAGCGGACATCGTACACCGCGGCCACCAGCAGCACGGCCAGCAGCACGATTACGATTCCCCGCGGAGGTAGCGTCAAAGACATGTCGGCTCAATCATAACGCGGCGATCCAGCCGCGCCCCAGTCCCCGATCGTTTACAGCCGAATGCTAACCGGGGCGCGGCCGGCTCGCCTTTGGCTAATTGAGGGTGCGGATCCTGATGTTCTTGAACCAGGCCTCATCGCCGTGATTCTGGAGAGAGATGGGGCAACGCGCACGCGGCTGTTTCACCAGCAGTTCCCAAACTCGCGAGCCTTCGCCCCAGCGTTTCGTCATGCTGAGGGCCACCTCGGGCGCGTCCAGGCCGCCCTGCACCACCATTTCGCCATTGAGCCAGTGCTCGAAGTGCTTCCCCCGCACGACCAGGCGGGAGTGGTTAAACTCGCCCACCGGCCGCGAGCGCTGGGCGAGCGGAGGAAAAATGTCGTATAGAGCCGCCGTCCGGTGACGGGGACCGCCATGCACAGCGTCCGAGTTGCGGATGTCGTCGGTGATTTGGTACTCGAAGCCGACCACGTACTCCTGGCCGCGGCTGGGGCGGCCGGCGGGCCGGTTGGCCAGCGCCTGGTTGACCTTATCCTCGAACCGGGGGGCGAGCTGCCCGTTCAGGAACACGCGATCCTGAATGCGGTACTTGAGGCCGCTGTTGCCGGCGGCCGAGATCTTCCAGTCCCACTCCAGCTCGAAGTCGCCATAATTCTCCTCGCTGAAAAGGTCCTCCACGATTCGCGGGTGCGCCACTGCCTTCAGGCAGCCATCTTCAATCACGAAGGAATCGCCCGCCGGCGACTTCCGGGCCGGGTCTTCCCAGCGGCTGAAATCGCGGCCGTCGAACAGCAGCACCCATCCGGCCTTGGTTTCCTGTGGCGTCAACTGATTGTCGGCGGCCCACAAACCGCCGAGCGGCAACGCGGCCAGCAGAGCGGCCGAGCAAATTGACTGCAACATGCTCTCATGCTATCAGTAGTGCTTGGGTATCCACACCAACCTGGTGAGGCGAATAGGCGCATGACAGTTTCGGAACATACGTCTTCGCCGGCTTCGCCATGATCTTCCGGCTGCGCAAAGAGTTTCCCGCACCATCGCTGTCCGTTTTTGTGTTGCTGCAACTGTTGGATATCCTGACCACGCTGCTCGGCCTGCGGGTAGGCGCGCGCGAGGGCAGCATGTTCATCGGACGCCTCATGAAGATGGATCCGATGGCGGCGCTGCTGATCTCCAAGCTGTTCGCGGTCATCCTGGTTTTGGTCGCGCTGCGCTGGCACCGGCCGCGCGTGGTGGTGCTGGTGAACTACTGGGTGGCGTTGGTAGTGGTATGGAACCTGATCGCCATCTATTCCACCGTGCTCCTGCATTGAAGCGGAACCGTTAACCGGTTCGCCCCTCCGTGCTATAACCGTGACATGTTGCACGGTGCGATGAAGCGCTGACCCATGTACCTATTCGATCTCTTCCGCTCGTTTCTTCCGTTGCACAATCCGATCGGCTTTGGAGCCGCCGACTTCATCGAGTTCGCGCTGGCGGCGATGCTGGTGCTGATGGTTGCGCTGCGCGGGAGGGTCGAGCCCGCCGCGCGCCGTTTGGCGGACAGCGCGGTGTGGTCGATGCTGTTTCTGGCGCTGCTGCCGATCGCCTTGCGGCTGGCGCTGTTGCCGCGCTTCCCCGTGCCAACGCCGGGCGGCGCCGACGACTTCAGCTACCTGCTGCTCGGCGACACGCTGGCGCACCTGCGCCTGGCTAATCCGGCGCATCCCCTGCACCAGTTCTTCGAAGCCGTGTTTATTCTGCAGCAGCCGACCTACAGCTCGATCTTCCCGTTGGGGCAAGGCGTCGTGCTGGCGCTCGGCCAGCTCTTCGGCCATCCTTGGGTGGGCGTCGCGCTTTCGGTTGGCGCGTTGAGCGCGGGCTGCTATTGGATGCTGCGCGGTTGGACCAGCGCCGGCTGGGCGCTGGTGGGCGGCGTGCTTGCCGCGTTCGAGTTCGGTCCGCTTAGCCAGTGGATGAACCTGTATTGGGGCGGCGCGGTTTCGGGTGTCGCCGGGTGCCTGGTGTGCGGCGCGCTGCCGCGCCTGCGCCGCGCGCCCACCACGCGCAACGCCGCGCTGGTCGGCGCGGGCCTGGGGCTTCAACTGCTCACACGGCCCTTCGAATTCGTGCCGCTCGCGATTGCCGCCGCCGTGTTTCTGCTGCCCGGTTGGCGCCGCTTTCTCGAAGCGCTGCCGATTATCGGCGTCACGCTGCTGCCCGCGGTTTCGCTCACCCTGGCGCAGAACAAGGTAGTCACCGGAAGCTGGACCACGCTGCCTTATATGCTCAGCCGCTACCAGTATGGGGTCCCGACGACGTTCACTTTCCAGCCGAACCCGGTGCCGCATGTCGCGCTGACGCCGGAACAGGATCTGGATTACCGCGCCCAATCGATCGTCCATGGCCAAGCGACCGATACGCCGGCGAACTATCTCGCGCGCCTCGGAGAGCGGCTACACTTCTATCGCTTCTTTTTTTGCCCGCCGCTGATCGTGGCGCTGCCGGCCTTTCTGGCGGCGATTGCGATGCGTCGCCGGCGGCTACTGTGGGTGGCCGGGGCCATCCTGCTGTTCGCGCTGGCGGACAATTTCTACCCGTACTTTTACCCGCACTACATCGCCGCGCTAACGTGTGTGTTCGTGCTGGCGAGCGTAACCGCGCTCGAATTTCTCAGCCGCTGGCAAGCCGGGCGCGCGGCGGCGCGGCTCGCCGTCTTCCTCGCGGTTGCCCATTTTCTGTTCTGGTACGCCATGTTATGCGGGAATCAAACCATGCTGCTCGCCGCCGGCCGTTTCGACACCGCCGACTTCATCAACTACGGCGATCCCGAAGGCCGCATCCGCATCGACGATCAACTGGCATCATTGGCCGGCCGGCACCTGGTTTTCGTGCGTTACGGCCCGCAGCACATGTTCCACGAGTGGATCCACAACGCCGCCGATATCGACGCGGCGGACGTAGTGTGGGCTGCCGACCTCGGTGACACCGAGAATCAAAAGTTGGTCGAGTATTATCCCACCCGCCGCGTCTGGCTGGTCGAGCCCGACGCCCGCCCGCCACAGATTGCGCCGTACCCGTAAATGCAGCGCACGCGATGTAGCGGCGGCAACCGCTCCCTTACGGGGTGCCCTATGGGCCCGGCTCCGATCAGTTGTTTGAGGCCCGCTCAGAGCCACGACCGTAAGGGAGTGGTTACCCTCGACGCGGCGCGCAGGGGTGCGACGCAGAGCGCGTGCGCCACGGCGGCCAGCCACTTACCAGCCGGCGCGGTGGGCGATGTAAGTCTTGATGGCGAGACCGGCCATCAGAATCCAAATCGCGTTGCGCAACAGCCCGCCATCGAGTGTGAAACCCGCCAGGATGGCGAGCACGGCGTAAGTAGCCATGGCGGCAGTGAAACGGTTTCTCATCGGCGCGGCATGTTGTAGGCGAAGTTGAGCTGAACCACGATGCGCTCGCCTTTGAATTCCGTCGGCAGCGGAGGAAACGGGTTGGATGCGCTGATGCCGGCCACGGCGGCTTCATCGAGCGGCCGCGAACCGGATTGCTCCGCGTACACCAGCTTGAGAACGGCGCCGGCCCGGCCGATCGCAAACTGAATCGAAACGTGACCGCGCAAACCGAGCTTGACGCTTTCCGGCATCACCGCCGTCCAGTTGCGGCGCACGGCGGCCAGCACCTGCATCAGGTAGGGCCGGAAATCCACGCCCATGGGGTCGCTTTTCAACTCCACGTTGGCGCCGGGCACTCCGGGCGTGGGCGACTGGCGAATGCCGCCGTATGTGAACGGGTCGGACGCGCCGGGATCGCCCACCGCGATCCGGCCGCCGAAACCCTCGCCGCGCGCGGCATCCTGGACTAAATCCGCCACCGTACTGCGCGGCACCGGAATGCGTCCCGTCACCCGGCCGGGCGGCGCCGCGCGGCCGGCGTCTTCGAGCGTGATCTTGGGTTGCTCCGCCACTTGAATCTGCGGTTGCACCTGCGCGAATTGCGGCAGCTCGGTTTTGGGCGGCGCTTTGCTGGTGTCGACTTTGGGAGCTTCGGGCAGCGGCACGGGAGGGGCGGCCTTGGCAGCGGGCGCCGACGGCATGACCATAGGCCGTGGCTTCTCGTGCGGCACCTCCGGCGGCGCTTGCGGCATTTCCACGCGCGGCCGCTCGGGAGAAGACCGCACCTCGAATTCCGCCGTGACTTTGCTGCGGTTGGGGGCTTTCTGGGTGAGCTCGGTGGGCGGCTCGATGAGCGGGGTGATGGTGCGCTCGATCGCCTGCCGCGGCCCTTCGAACCCCGGCAGCGTGAACAGCGCCACCACCACCGCTAGGTGAATCGCGATAGTAAGGATGGCCGCCTTGCGGTGCCGCGCGCCCGCGCCCGGATCGCTCCAGTCGGTCAGCAGGTGCAGTTCGGCGTCAATCGGCTGATTTGCTACGGTTTCCATCCCGCGGTCAACGTGTGCGAGACCACTTGCGAGTGCTCTTCGATTTTATCAAGAATCGCCAGTGCCACACTCAATGTTTGACGCGCCGCAGCCCCGGAACATTTCGGCACGGACCGGCTTTCCACCGCATCTAGATAAGCTTCCAGTTCGAGCTTCAGTGGTTCCTTTTTCTCGATCGGCGGCTGCACGAAACCGATCTGCCGCGCGGCGTCCACCGAAAAAATGGTCAGATCCTGGCGCGCGTAATCGAGTGACAAGTATTGCCGCGGCTGGAAGAGCCGCAATTTTCGCACTCGCTCAGTGGATACGCGGCTGGCGGTCAGATTGGCCACGCAGCCGTTGGGGAATTGCAGTCGCACGTTGGCGATATCCACCTTGGGCGAGAGAATGCAAATGCCCGCGGCGCGAATTTCCGCGGGCTCGGCCCCGGCCAGCGCGAGCACGATGTCCACGTCATGGATCATCAAGTCGAGCACCACGTCCACGTCCAGGCTGCGCGGGCTGAACAGGTTCAGGCGGTGAATCTCGAAAAACAGCGGCAGGGTCGCGCGCCGCTCCAGTTCCAGCACGGCCGGATTGAAACGCTCCAGGTGACCCACTTGCAGGACTCGGCCGTGACGGGCGGCGCTATCGATGATGCGGCCGGCGGCGGCAGTGTCCACCGCAATCGGCTTCTCCACCAGTACGTCGATGCCGGCTTCGAGCAGCGCGCAAGCCACTGCCTCATGCGCGCTGGTCGGCACGGCGACAATGGCGGCATCCACGCGCCCCGCCAGCTCCCGCGCATCGGTGAGGGCCACGCCCCCGTGCGTCGCGGCAGCTTCTTCGGCGCGCGCCAGATCGATATCCACGATGGCGGCGAGCGACGCGCGCTCCGTTTCCCGCGCCACGCGGCAATGGTTGCGCCCGAACTGCCCCGCTCCCACTACCGCCAGCCTGATTTTCGACATAGTAAATTCGGTTTAAGCCACGGATGAACGCATTAGCCACGGATGAACACAGATAAACACAGATAAAGAAAAGAACTCAAAACTCAAAACTCTTATCTCTCTTTGTTCTTATCTGTGTTTATCCGTGTTCATCCGTGGCCTTATTTCTTTTGCTACGGCGCTTGCAGCACGCCGACTTTCTTGAAATCGCCGGCCTTGACGTAGCTGAATGCGGCCGGAACCACGTGTTTGCGGAACGCCGCGTTCACCTCGTCCGCGGTGAGCTTGTCGATTTTGGCTTCCAGCGCCTCGTCGAACTGAATCGTGCGGCCGAATCGCTCTCGGTTCAGCAGCAGACCGGCCAACGACCCGTCTTCGGATCGCTGCAAGGTCAGCTCATCCTTCCACGCCTTTTTCTCCGCGGTCACTTCGGTTTCCGTGAAGCCGTCCTTCAGCGCGCGGGCCAGCTCCTCGCGGAAGTCGGCTTCCACCTTGGGCGCGTTCTTGGGAGCGCAAATGGCCGCCACCGAAACCGTGGCGCCATCGTCCTTGCCCGTCACGTTGATCGAGGAATGGATGTAATAGCTGAGTCCTTCCACGTCGCGAATGCGGCGGACCAGGCGAGAGGAGAAGCTGCCGCCGAAAACCCGGTCGGCCATCATCACCGCCGCGTAATCGGGATCGTCCATGGCGAGCGGCGTGTTCATGCCGGCGCTGAACATCGAGTTCTCCTTGTCGGGGGTTTCGATTTTGCGGTCGATCGCGTCCACCTTTTTGTATGGTTCCGTCACGCGCTCGAAGCGGCTGGCGCTCTTCCAATCGCCGAACAGCTCGAAGACCAGCTTCTGGATGGCCGCCTCATCGAACTGGCCCACGATCACCAGCTCGGCGTTGCCGCCGCCGTAGAACTCCGCGTAGAATTTCTTGGCATCGTCCAGCGTCACCTTTTTCAAGTCTTCAATCTGTTCGTCGAAGGTGCTCACGTAGCGTGTGTCGCCGCGGGGGTAGGGCTTCAAATGGCGCTGCAACTCGAGCGGGCCGAGCGATTGCGGCTCGGTCTTGGCAGCTTCGATGCCGGCCAGCCGGGTCTGCCGTGCCGGCTCGAATTCACTTTCGGGGAACGAGGGCTCGCGCAGAACTTCGGCGGCCAGCCGCAAAGCGCCGGGCAGGTTGGCCGCTATCGTCTCGATACTGGCGTAGGCGCCGGTCGCGCCGCCGCCCACGCTCAGTTGCGCCTTCAGGCGGTCCATCTCATCCTGGATCTGCTGGCGCGACTTGGTCTTTGTGCCGCGCATCAGCAGGCCGCCCGCCATCTCCGCCGCCGTTTCCTTGCCCAGCAGCGATTTTTCTTCGCCGAAACGCATGCCCAATTGCACATGAACCGTTCCGCCGCGGGTCTGCTTGGGCAGCAGCAGCAACGTCATTCCGTTCGGCAGCTTGATTCTTTTCGTCCGCGCTTCGATGTTGGCCGGCGCCGGATCGAAAACCTCGCCCTGGGAGATCTGCTCGCCGCCCTTGTAGTCCTTGAACACCACGGCCAGGTCGGGCGCCGCGGGGATCTCGGCCCGATCCGGCGTCTTGTCGGGAATGAATTCGCCATACGTGCGGTTGGATTGCTTGAAATAGGCCTTGGCCACGCGCAGCACGTCTTCGGGCGTGACGCTCTTGATTTGGTCGCGCTCCAGGAACAGCAGGCGCCAATCGCCTTCCGAAATCACTTCGCTCAGCGCCAGCGCGATTTGCTGTGTGTCCGTCATGGCGAGGTCGATCTCTTTCAATATTTTCGTTTTTGAGCGTTCCACTTCCTCTTTGGTAGGGGCGTCGCTGGCCAGGCCCTCGACGTTCTTCAGGAGAATAGCGCGCGCATCGTCCAGGGACTGCTCCTGGCGCAACATGGCGAACGCCAATATGACGCCCGGGTCGTGCAGCTCGAGGGGAAACACGCCAGCGTGGGCGGCCTTCTTGCTATCGACCAGAGCCTTGTACAGGCGGCCGGACGGGGTGTCGCCCAACAGGTCGCAGAGCACTTCCAGCGGCGCCCAATCCGGATGACTGCCGGCCGGAACGTGATACATCACCGCCACGGCCTGCTGGCTGCCCACGCGGCGCAACGTCACCGAACGCTCGCCATCCTGCGTGGGCTCGACCGTGTAGGTCGCTTCCAGCGTGCGCGTCGGCTTCGGATTACGGCCGACCGTGTCCGCCACCCATTCGAGGATGGTGGTCTGGTCGAACTTGCCGGCGATGGTCAGCACCGCGTCGTCGGGCTGATAATACTTGTGATAGAAAGCCGCCAGCCGCTCGATCGGCACGTGCTCGATATCGGAGCGGTTGCCGATGGGAAGGTGCCCGTAGGCGTGCCACAGGTACGCGGTCTCGAGCAGCCGCTGGAACATCATGTTGACGGGGTTGTTCTCGCCGGCTTCGAACTCATTCCGCACCACCGTCATTTCCTTGTCGAGGATTTCCTTTTCGACGCGCGTATTCACCATGCGGTCGGCTTCCAGCTCCAGCGCCCAGCGGAGGTTCTCGTCGGTCGCGTTCATCGTTTCGAAATAGTTGGTGCGATCCCACGCCGTCGTGCCGTTCATCTGCGCGCCGTGGTCGGTGAGTTCCTTTTTGATGTTGGTGCGCGTCTTGGTTTCGCGGAACATCAGGTGCTCCAGCAGGTGCGCCATGCCGGTTTCGCCATAGCCTTCTTGTCGCGAGCCCACCAGGTAGGTGATGTTCACCGTGATCTTAGGCTTGGAGGTGTCCGGAAACAACAGCACGTGCAGGCCATTCGGATACGCGTACTCGGTGATGCCTTCGACCGACGTGACTTTCTGCACGCCCGCCGGCAGAGTCTGGCAATAGGTGGCCGCGCCCAGCAGAAGGGCGGCGGCGATGATCGTAAACTGCGAAATATGTCGCATGATTGCCTCGTTTTTTGTGGGGCAGGTTTCAACCTGCCAACGCCCACTTGCGGGCGAGTTTTTCACTGACTTCAACTAACTCCCAGGCCGGATTATAGCAATCGGTAGGGCACTCTTTTTAGCTTGCCCTGTTGCTCTTCGGAGCCAGCTTCCCTCACGCTTCAACGCCGACAATGGCGATATCGCTTTCGTCGGCGGCCTCGATCATCTCCGCGCGGTCGAGCAGCAGCGTCCGCCCGGCCTCGACGGCGAGCACCGTGGCGCCGCACTCGCGCATCGCCGGAATCGTCGCGCGCCCCACCGCCGGAACGTCGAACAGAAGATGTTCGCGGCGGCGCGCCACCTTCACCAGCGCCAGCCGCCGGCCGTTGACCAGCCCGGCGGCGCGGCGCAGCATGGCGTCGGTGCCTTCCATGGCTTCGAGCGCGACGCAGGCACGTTCGGAAATCGCCACCGCCTGTCCCACGTCGAAACCCGCCAGCGCGTTGGCTACGCGGCAACCGTATTCCACGTCCGCCATTTCCTCTTTGTCCGGTTTGCGCCGCGTCATGGCGCCCGCGGTGGCCAGCAGCGGCTTGAGCAACCAGGTGGAATCGCGCAGGTGTATGCCTTCGCCTTCGAGCACTTTCACCACGCCGCCAATCAGGCCGTCGGTATTGCGCGAGGGCAGCGATGCCAGCAGTTTCACCAGCCGCCAGTCGGGCACAATCGACGAAAAGATCTTGGCGTGTTTCACCTGCCCGCACATCACCACTTCGGTGATGTCTTCGCTCTTGAGGATTTCGATCAGCTTGCTCAACTGCCCGAGCGAGATCCAGTGACACCGCGGAGCCAAACTGGCGACTTCCGGCGACGCCTCTTCCTCGATGGCGATCACCGTGACATCGAGGCCCAACCGCGCCGCGCTCTCGAGCGCCAGCAGTGGAAATCGCCCGTTCCCGGCAATCAGCCCGTATCGCATTTATTTGATGATGCCGCGCTGGGAAGCACGGATGAAAGCGATCAATTCCTCAATTTCACTTAATGCTGGAACTTCCGCGCGGATGCGATCGATGGCTTGCGAGGTATTGAGTCCCGCGCGCGTCAGCAGGCGGAACGCGGTTTGCAGCGCTTCGACAGTCGCCTTGTCGAAACCGCGCCGCTCCAGGCCGATCGAGTTGGCGCCGAACACGGCCGATTCCGGCTTGTGGCTGGTCAGCGAATACGGCAGCACGTCCTGTTTGATTACGCTATACGGCCCGATGAACGCGTGGCGGCCGATGCGGCAGAACTGGTGGATGCCGCTGTACGGACTCACGTCCACCCAATCTTCGATGATAACGTGGCCGGCCACGCCCACGCTGTTGCCCAGTATCACGTGATCGCCGATGCGTACGTCGTGCGCCACGTGCGCCTGCACCATGATCAGGTTATCGCTGCCGATGGTAGTGACGAGGCCGCCGCCAGCGGTTCCGCGATGGATGGTGACGAACTCGCGTATGCGGTTGCGGTGGCCGATGCGCGTTTCGGCGCGCTCGCCCTTGTACTTCAGGTCCTGCGAGGCCACGCCCACCGTGCTGTAAGGAAAAAAGACGTTGTCCTCGCCGATCCAGGTAGGGCCTTCCAGGTAGATGTTGGCCATCAGCCGCGTGCGGGCGCCGATTTCCACCTCCGGCCCGACCACGCAGTAAGGGCCTATGTCAGCGCTTTCCGCCACGCGCGCCCGCGCGTCGACGATCGCGGTCGGATGAATCGGCATCGGCTACGACTGGGCGGGGGCGCTTTCTTCCTTGTCCGCCAGCTTGCACATCACTTCCACTTCGGCGACCACCGCGCCATCCACCGTGGCCACGCCCGCCATTTTGGCGACGGTGGCCTTGCGCTTCAGCAGCTTCATTTCCATGCGCAGCACATCGCCCGGCACAACCGGTTTGCGGAAGCGCGCGTTCTCCACCGCTACCAGCAGCACCAGCTTGCGATGCCGGTCGGGGATGGACTTCAGTACCAGCACGCCCGCGGTCTGCGCCATGGCCTCGATAATCAATACGCCCGGCATGACGGGGAAATCCGGAAAATGGCCGGTGAAGAACGGTTCATTGTGGGTGACGTTCTTGATGCCCACTATGCGCTCGGCTTCGAGCTCAATGATGCGGTCCACCAGCAGGAACGGGTACCGGTGCGGGAGAATGTCCCGGATTTCACTGATGTTCAAAATGGCCATGGAGTGAGTATTATAACAGCCGTGGATCCGATTCTTCGGCACGTGAAGGGTGACCAGGCGGAGACCTTGGACCCGATCGGGCGTTTTGTCGAATGCGAATCGCCCAGCGACGACCGCGCGGCGGTGGACCGGTTCGTCGATCTGGTATGCGCTGTGCTGGCGCCGGTGGCGCGGCTGAAGACGGTTCCCGGCGGGCGCTTCGGCCATCATCTGCTCGCCGAAATGAAGCTGCCCGGGCGAAAGAAGAACGGTCAGATTCTAGTGTTGGGCCATTCGGACACGGTCTGGCCCGTGGGAACGCTGCGCGACATGCCGTTTCGCAATTACCGCGGCCGCCTCTGGGGACCGGGCGTGCTGGATATGAAAGCGGGCATCGCGTCTTTCATTGCCGCCACGCGCGCGCTGCGCGAACTCGATTTGCCGGTGCCCTCGCGGGTCCTGTTGCAACTCAATTCCGATGAAGAGGTCGGCAGCGTGAGCTCGCGCGCGCTAACCGAAGAAAACGCGCGATCGAGTCACACGGTGCTGGTGCTCGAACCGGGCACCGGTTTGGAGGGCAAGCTCAAGACTTCGCGCAAAGGGGTGGGCGCGTTCACCGTCACAGTGCGCGGAAAGGCCTCGCACGCGGGCGTGGATTTCCAGGCCGGCGCCAGCGCGGTGCTGGAGCTGGCGCGGCAGGTCAACACCATCGCCGGGTTCACTAAGCTCGATCGCGGCGTCACCGTGAACGCGGGCGTGATCGCGGGCGGCTCGCGCTCCAACGTGGTGGCGGCCGAAGCGCGCGCCGAAGTGGATATCCGCGTGGCCCGCTTGCGCGACGCCGCGGTGCTCGAACGCAAATTCCGCGCGCTCAAGCCCTTCGACCATCGCTGCACAATCGCCGTGAGCGGCGGCTTGAACCGCCCCCCACTGGAACCGAGCGCCGCGGGGAAGCGGCTGTTTCGGACGGCGCGCAAACTGGCGCTCGAGTTGGGAATCGAGCTGGAGGAATCCTCGACCGGTGGCGGCTCGGACGGCAACTTCACCGCGGCCTTGGGCATCCCCACGCTCGACGGCCTGGGTGCGGTGGGCGAAGGCGCTCACGCCGCCAACGAAAGCATCCTGATCAACCGGATCGCCGACCGCACCGCGCTGTTGGCCAAGCTGCTGCTGGCATAGCGCTGCCGTGGCGCACGCACTCATGCGTGCCGCGTCGAGACTTTTCTCGACGCGCAGGTGTGTCTATGCTCTGGCCGAGCCTGAGGTAGGATAGACGATCGTTTTTTGTCGTCTGTCAATGTTCCGTACCGCTGCATGACAGACCACAGAAGGCGATGGTCTGTCCTACCTCACCACCGCAACCGTCTTATCCAACTTCACGTCCGCTGACGAACTGCCCACCATCAGACTCACCTGGTCAGCCTCCACTTCCCATCGCTCTCTGGCCATGTCCCAATAAGCCAGCGTCTCCGCCTTCAGAGGCAGCTCGACCGTGCGGGTTTGGCCCGGCGCTAGAGTGACGCGGCGAAAACCCTTCAGTTCTTTGATTGGCCGCTCTACGCCGGAGTTGAGGTGTTTCACATAAAGTTGCACGACTTCATCGCCTTGCCGCTTGCCCGTGTTAGTAACATCCACGCTTACGGTTATTTCTCCACTGGCTCGCAATGTCGCGGCACTGGTTTTCAAGTTAGAGTACCGGAACGTCGTGTAACTCAACCCGTAGCCGAAAGGATAGAGCGGGTTGCCCTGGAAGTACATGTAAGTCCGGCCGTGGCGTATGTCATAGTCCATCTTGGCGGGAACCTGGTCGAGCGAGCGCGGGAACGTCTGCACCAGCCGGCCGCCCGGGTTGTAGTCGCCGAATAGAACCTCGGCGATGGCGGAGCCTTCCTCCTGCGCGTTGTGCGTGATATGCAGAATGGCGGGCACGTTCTGCTCGGTCCAATTGATGGCGATCGGAAAACTGGAAACCAGCACCACCACTGTTTTGGGATTGGCCGCATACACCTGCTTTACCAGCGCTTCCTGCTCCAGGTCGATCCACTTGCGATCCATGGCTTCCTTGCCATCGCTGGGCGTCGGGCAGTGGGCCCATGGCGCGCCGCAGGTGGGATGATTGCCGACGAATACAATCGCCATGTCCGATTGCTTGGCCGCATTCACCGCGGCCTCGTCGTCATTGTTGGCTGCGTAGTTCACCTTCACCGCGCCGGCTACCGCCTTAATGCCATCGAGCGGCGTAATCGTGTATGGTGGCGTGCCACTGTACCAGTCCAGCGCCACGTCGTTTGCGCGCGGGCCGATCACGGCGACCGATTTCACCGCGCTCCGATCGAGCGGCAGCAAGCCGCCCGCGTTCTTGAGCAGCACCACCGATTCAAGCGCCACCCGTTTCGCCACTGCCTTGTGGTCGCCCAACTTCCAGGCGTCCTCGTCGCCCTTGATCTTGGTGTACGGAACGCGCTCGGGAGGGTCGAGCATCCCGAGCTTGATCATCACGCGAAACTCATTCTTCAGCACCGCGTCGATTTCGGGTTCGGTCAGCAGATTCTGGTTCAGGGCGTCATGTACCGCTTTGCCGAAGATGCGGTCGAGGAATTGGTTGATGCCCGCCTGGACGGCGCCCGCCGCGGCGTGCGGGAGGTCAGCGTAATATTTATGGCGATTGACCATGTTCCACAGCGAGCCGGCATCCGTGCAAATAATGCCATCCTGGCCCCACTCTTTGACGGTGATGTCCTTCAAAATCGGATTCGCGGTCATCGGGATTCCGTTCATGGCGTTGTATGAAGCCATGTAGGCGCGCGATCCGCCCTCCATCACGCCCATGCGGAAGGGCACGGAATAATACTCGCGCAGCAGCCGCTCGTCGAAGTTAGAGGAAGATCCATCGCGGCCGTCCTCGTTGCTGTTGGCCAGAAAATGTTTCATCAGCGAAGCCGTCAGCCAGTACTTCGGGTCGTCGCCTTGCAGTCCTTTGACCATCGCCACAACCATGGTTCCATTGAAGAAGGCGTCCTCGCCGAAACACTCCTCAGTGCGCCCCCAGCGCGGGTCGCGGCCCAGGTCGGCATTCGGCGCGCGCACCACCAGTCCGCCGCGGTGCCCGGTCTTTTCGCTCTGGAAAATGTAGCGCGTCTCGTTGCCTTCCACGCCGCCGGCTTTGCACACCAGCTCCGGGTCCCACGTCTCGCCCATGCCGATCGCCTGCGCGAACTGCGTGGTCGGGATCGGCGTCGGCCTGCCCCATCCGCCGGGTCCGCCCAGTGCCAGGCCGTGCAGTCCTTCCACGTGGCGTGTGCCGTGAATGCCCAGCCGCGGCACGCTGGGATCGGTGCCCAGGCAGAAAATCTTCTCGTCCACGGTCATCAGCGAGACGATGTTGCGCACCCGCTCTTCGGTCGGCAGATCCGGATTCTGAAATGGATATTGATACTGCGCGGAGGCGGTTCTCGCGCCCCACGCCGCCAACAGGCACAGCCCCGCAACCAGGCGCATCGTGTTTTTCATGAGATGGCTCCTCGCGATTCCTTCATCAAGATAGTAACTCCCCGCGAACAGCCTGTCAGCAAAGTGGGGCAGGCGTTGTCGCCTGCCAACTGTCTGTTCCACTCCACACGCCTTCGAAAACTGCCAGGCGATATAATCCAGGGATGCTCAATCATCGGACCTGCGCCGTGCCGCGCCTTGCCACACGAGAACTTTTGATACTCACCGCCCTCCTGCTGTTCGCCGGCCCGGCCGGCGCGCAATGGATTCCGCAAAACCCGGTGACGAGTTTTGAGAAACAGGCCGACGCGGTCGTGTTTACCATGCAGACCGGCGCCCTGCGCGTGGCCGTCTCGACCGACTCCATCTTCCACATCACCTATTCGCCAACAGCGGCGTTTCCTAGCCGCCCCAACGATGTAATCGTGAAGACCTCCTGGCCGGCCGTGCCGTTCACTGTTTCCGAAACACCGCGCGCCGTTTTGATTTCGACCGCGCGCATGCGCGTGGCCGTGGAACGGGCCGATGGTACGCTCGCCTATGCCGACGCCTCCGGCCAACCGCTGGTGCAGCAAGGTCCCAACACGCTCACACCGGTGACCGTGAATGGCGAAAAGACCTATCACGCCGAGGCTTTCATCGGCCTGTGGGGATCCACCGAAGCGTTCTACGGGCTGGGCCAGCACCAGGCCGGCGTGTGGAACTATCACGGCGAATCGGTCGACATCGCGCAGGACAACACCAATATCTCCGTGCCCATGCTGCTTTCGAGCAAGGGTTACGGCATCTTCTGGAATAACTCCTCGCGCAGCCGCTTCAACAACCGCTTCGTGCATGCGTTGTACATCACATCGGAGGTCGCCGACTCGATCGACTACTACTTCTTCTATGGGCCGGATTTCGATAAGATCGTCGCTGGTTATCGCGAACTGACCGGCCAGGCGCCGCTGTTCGGCCGCTGGGCCTATGGCTTCTGGCAATGCAAGAACAAGTACAAGACCCAGCAGGAGCTGCTGGGCGTCGCGCACAAATACCGCGAGCTGCATATCCCCGCCGATAACATCGTGCAGGACTGGTTTTGGTGGACCACCATGGGTTCCTTCAAGTTCAGCGACCAGTATCCCGACCCGAAGGGAATGATGGACGACTTACACGCCATTCACTTCCATCTGATGATTTCCGTGTGGCCGTATTTCTATCCCGGCTCCGACGTTTATACCGATATGGATCGCAAGGGCTTCTTCATCGATCGCACCAAGGTGAAGGCTTATCATCCGCAGGGATCGGCGCTCTACGATGCCACCAACCCGGAAGCGCGTAAGTATTATTGGAATTTGATTGATAACTCCCTTTTCAAGATCGGTGCCGACGCCTGGTGGATGGATACCACCGAGCCCGAAACCGAGGCTCGCGAAGATAGCGTGATGGTGACCAATCATGTCGCCGCCGGCAACGGTGCGCGCTACGCCAACGTTTTCCCGCTGCTCACCACCAAGGCTGTGTATGAAGGGCAGCGCGCCGCCTCGAACCAGAAGCGTGTCTTCATTCTCTCCCGCTCCGCGTTTGCCGGCTCGCAACGCAATGCGGTCACGGCGTGGTCGGGCGACGTCAATTCGGATTGGGAGACGCTGCGCCGCCAGATCCCCGCCGGGCTGAACTACTCTCTCTCCGGGTTGCCTTACTGGACCACCGATATCGGCGGCTTCACGTCCGGAAATCCCAACGATCCAGCCTATCGCGAACTCTTCATCCGCTGGTTCCAGTTCGGCACTTTCTGCCCAATCTTCCGCGTCCACGGCACACGCACCAACGACCAGAACGAGCTGTGGTCATACGGTCCGGAGGCGCAGAAGATTCTCACCGCTTACGACACGCTGCGCTATGAGTTAATGCCGTACATTTACTCGCTGGCATGGAAGACCACCAGCGATGCCTACACGCCCATGCGGCCGCTGGTGATGGATTTCCGCACCGACACTCGCGCCGAGAACATCGGCGACCAGTTTCTATTCGGCCCATCGATTCTGGTGAACCCAGTTACCGAGCCGGCGGCCACCACGCGCCACCTCTATTTACCGAAGGCGCAGTGGTACGACTTCTGGACCGGCAAAGTCATGGAAGGCGGCAGAGCCATCGATGCGCCGGTGACCCTCGACCGCATCCCGCTCTATGTGCGCGCCGGTTCGATCATTCCGATGGGCCCCGACATGGAGTACGCCGCCGAGAAGCCGGCCGACCCGATCGAACTGCGCATCTACCGCGGCGCCGACGCCCACTTCGTCTTATACGAAGATGAGAACGATACCTATAACTACGAGAAAGGCGCTTACGCCACGATTCCAATCGATTGGAACGAGGCCGCGCAAACCCTCACCATCGGCGACCGCCAAGGCACTTATCCCGGCATGCCCACCAGCCGCCAGTTCAAGTTAGTCTTCGTCACTGACGAACATGGCGCTGGCATCGGCGCAACAGCGAAAGCGAACAGGGAGGTGGCGTACGAGGGGAAGACAGTGACCGTCAAGCCGTGAGGGGGAGGGGGCGTGGTGCAGCGCCGGGCCGCCTGAGCGCCAAGAAGGGGACGGACGCATTTCTCGCTTAATTGCGCGATGCTGAGTTAGCTGCTGCGGTAATGAGTCCGTTATCTCCGCCTAAGATGCATCTACCCGCCGTAGGGCATGACAGGTACTTTTCCTAACTCGCGGGAGTAGACGGTCAGGGCGCCGCGGTGGTGCGCGGTATGCTCGACCATCGCCCATACGATGTCGGTGATGGGCTGGCCGCCCATCACCGGACCGGGCGGAAGTGGTTTTGCCAAATCCTCCGGGCTGCGCGAGCGGAGGAAATGAAGCGAGTTCGCGTATGCCGCATCGAGCATCCGGCGTGCGGCGGTGAGCGAAGTCACACGCTCCAGGGCCGCGGCGTGGCTGGCAAAATCGAGGTCGAAACCTTCGGGGCGGGATGCGCCCTGGATGAACCAGTCGAGAGTTTGCGCTGCGTGCGCGACCTGCTGCGCGACGGTCATCATGCCTTCTTTCGGACGGAATCCGGAGTCGGCCTCATCGAGAACTCTGGTTGAGCGGTCGAAGAAATCCTTGCTGGCGAGCAGTTGGTTGGCGAAGTCGTAATGCTGTGGTTTTGGGCTCATGGGCCACACTATACCAGAAGGCGAACAAAAAGGGAAGAGAGATTAATCACAATTCAAGTTATTTTTGAATTCTCTGTGGCCGGCGACGCGCTCGCGGGCACGGTCTTGCATTGAGAAAGGAATTGGACGATGAACCGGCGGAGTTTTCTATACAGCAGCGCCGCGCTGGGAGTAGCGCGGCCGAGCCCGGCCGCGCCGACCAAAGACGGGCTCACGGAGAAAGTCGCCCAGGCCGCGCTGGCCATGCAGCGCCATTCCTGGGAGCAGGGAATTCTGGCCCAGGCATTTCTCGATATGGGCGACCGGGATCGCGTCATCCTGATGGCCAAGGGAGCGATTGTCGAGAAGGCCGCGGACGGGCGGCTGGCGGCCATCGGCGGTGGGGCGACCGATCCCGCCATGGGAGGGACCGCATACTGGTGGGCCGGTGAGTTAACCGGCGATCCGCAAATGCGGGAGGCCGTGCGCGGGCTGCTGGAGTTCGTGCTGAAAAAAACACCGCGGGCCGCGGATGGAACCTGCTACCACGTGTTCCACTCTCCCGAAATGTGGTCGGACAGTTTCTACACCACGCCTCCATTTCTGGCGGTGACCGCTCACTATGACGAAGCCATGCTGCAAATCGAGGGACTGCGGAAACGGCTCTGGAGTGCGGAGAACAAGCTGCTGTCGCACATCTGGGATGATGGCCGGCAACAGTTCCGGGACCAGGCATTCTGGGGAGTCGGGAACGGCTGGGCGGCGGCGGCCCTCACGCGGGTGATCGCGGCTTTGCCGGGGGAGCGGCGGGCGGAGCGGAAACGGCTATCGGCGTTTCTGTGGGAATTGCTGGATGGATGCCTGGCGCACCAGCGCCCGGACGGACTGTTCCACAACGTGCTGGACCGGCCGGAGAGCTTTGTCGAGACCAACCTGGCGCAGATGCTTGCGTTCAGTATCTACACCGGCGTGCTAGGGAACTGGTTGCCGGCCAGCTACGTCGCGTCCGCCGACCGCATGCGCGCGGCCGCACGCGCCAAGGCGGACCAATACGGGTTCGTGCAGGGGGTTTGCGGAGCCCCCACTTTCGATCATGCGGGAGTAGCGGCGGAAGGCCAGGCGTTCTTCCTAATGATGGAAGTGGCGAGGGCGAAATTCGACCGGGACCGCGGCCGATAGGAGTACGGACTGGCTCGCGGGAACGGACCCGGTTTCGGTGATTCGGATCAGTATTTCTAAAGAGACAGTTTAGTGAAACTCTGGTACCGCTCTGGGCCGGGCGTCGTTATACTCTTTTTTCGTATTCACGGAGAAAAACCCATGCCGACCGAAAACAGATTGCGCAGAGAGTTTCTGAAAGGCGCCGGGACGGGATTCGCCGGCGCCGCGCTCGCCGTTCCAGCGGGCCAAGGCGCCGCCAAGGCAGCCGAGCCTGAGCCGAAAAGCGGGACCTTCAACGTGCGAACGTTTGGGGCGGCGGGCGACGGCAAATCGCTCGACACCGAGGCGGTCAACAAGGCCATCGGCGCAGCAGCCGCGGCGGGCGGCGGAACCGTGTTGTTTCCCGCCGGCAGTTACTTGTGCCGCTCGATTCATCTCGCCAGTAATGTCGACCTGTATCTCGACCAGGGTTCCACCGTTGTGGCGGCCGACCCTGCTGCGCCCGGCGAAAGCGGCGGTTACGACGCGGCGGAGCCGAACGACTGGAGCGCATATCAGGATTACGGCCACAGCCACTGGCACAACAGCCTGTTCTGGGGGGAAGGAATCAGTAACATCGCCATTCTCGGCCCCGGACTCATCTGGGGAAAAGGTCTCAGCAAGGGATACGGGCCGGGGCCGGTTGCGGAACACGCCGGAGTGGGCAACAAGGCCATCAGTCTCAAGAACTGCCACAATGTGCTACTGCGCGACTTCGCCATCCTGCACGGCGGGCACTTCGGCATACTGGCCACCGGAGTCGACAACCTCACCATCGACAACCTGCGCATAGACACCAACCGCGACGGCATGGATGTCGATTGCTGCCGCAACGTGCGCATCTCGAATTGTTACGTCAACTCTCCCTGGGATGACGGTATCTGCCTGAAGAGTTGTTACGGGCTTGGCTCGGCCAAACCTACCGAGTTTGTCACCATCACTAACTGCTATGTAAGTGGCTGCTTTGAGGAGGGCACGCTGCTCGACGGCACTTACAAGCGCTTTGGCCCGGGTGTGCGCGTTCCCCATACGGGGCGAATCAAGTTCGGCACCGAATCCAATGGCGGCTTCCGTAACATCACCGTCTCCAACTGCGTTTTCGAGGGGTGTCAGGGACTGGCTCTGGAATCCGTGGATGGTGCACTGCTGGAAGACGTGACGATTACTAACATCTCGATGCGAGACATCATGAGCGCGCCTATCTTCCTGCGCCTGGGCAGCCGCATGCGCGGGCCGGCGGGCGCACCGGTGGGCACCATCAAACGCGTCATCATCAGTAATCTGGTCTGTTCCAATTCCGTCTCGCGGCTCGGCTCCGTCATCAGTGGGATTCCGGGCCACGCCATCGAAGACGTCACGATCAGCCACGTGCAGGTGTGGCACCAAGGCGGCGGCACGAAAGAACAGGCGGCGATCCAGCCACCGGAAAAGGAGAACGGCTATCCCGAGCCGACTATGTTCGGCACGATGCCGTCGCACGGCTTCTACGTTCGCCACGCCACAGGCGTCCGCTTCGACGACATCGAGATCGTCGCCGCGCAGGCGGACCTGCGCCCGGCATTTGTGCTGGACGATGTGCGCGACGCCGACTTTTTCCGCATCCGCACGCCGCACGAGGCGGACACGCCGGTATTTGCCTTGCACAATGTCGAGGATCTCGCGATCCACATGTGCCGGTCCGTGCCGGATACCCAACTGCCGAAGGCGGAGCAGACCGTTCTTTAGAGGGCCCCATCGCGCGTTACCGGAAGCTGTTTTCGCAAGTCGCCATGGGCGGCCTTTGGCGAACCCTGCGGAAGCCGGCCAAGGTCATCAGGTCAGGAAGCGTTGAAGAAATCGGTCGGACGGGCGAGCGGACGGACGAACGCGTCTGTCCCACTGAACTGTCGAAGGATTTGCAGGCGAGTGGGGCAGGCGCTTCGCCTGCCGACCGGTTCTTGCCGGCTTCTGACGTTCGCGGCTCCGAACGGAATCGATAACATACGCGAGCGGCTCACCGCAAAAAGCACAACGTCACACGGCTTCCAGCACGGCTTCAGTTAGTGGTCTTGCAGCAGCAACCGAATGGTCTCCCGCCCCGCGCGCGGAACCAGTTGACGCTTGACAGCCTCGTCAGCCGCCAGTCGCACGGTCCAACGCGCCCGCCCTTCCGGAGGCGTGCCGCGGACCATGGCGACCACGCGCTGCTGCTGCGACTCGTCCAGCAGCGGCTTGGCGCCGGGGCGCTCGCGGTCATATAGTGCCCGGTCCAGGCCACCACTGTCGTAGCGGTGAACGATCTGGCGGACGGTCTTCGCCGTCAGGGGAAGCGACTGCGCTACTCGGGGCGCGGCGCTTCCCTGGGCGAGTTGCCGGAGCGCTAAGGCGCGTATGACAACGCGAACCTGCTCAACGCCGGATCGCAGGATCTCCTCGATACGAACGAGATCCCTCGCCTTGATTCTGATGGGTATCGGGCGGCGCGCCATGCCCCATGATGCGCCAGACCATTCTCCAATGCAATTGTCCGATAGTACCGATGCAGGCGGTCATAGACCGAGCCCGCCAAACTGCTGACGCGGTTGTTACAGGTGCGCAAGACTCAACTCTAAGGACCGCGCTCGAACGGCTCGCGCGGACTGAGTTGGCTGGGTCGGGGACGCGGTGCCGGAAGCGGCTCTGGTGCGGATGCCGGTTGGGGCCGCACCTTCTCTGCGTGAGGGCGACCATCGGTTTCTCTGGGAAGAGCGACGCCGCACGCAACCCCCAATGATTGGCGCAAACGCTCCAAGGACTCCCGCCAAAGCCGGTCCTGGATTCCGGAATCCGCCGCCGGTGCGCCACAGTTTCCGGCCGTTTGCGGAGTCGGGCCGCCCGGCCCTGCCATCGGCGGGAACGCGTCAGCGTGCCAGGGCGCGGCCATCGGCTCTTGACCGCCCTCAGCAGGTCGTTCGGCGATGTGTTCAGTAAGCGCCACGGATCCCGCTGCCGGTTCCGCCGTGTGGGCGGCCTCGACGGCTGCGTTCAGCGTCAAGATCGCAGTCTGAAACTCGATAGCATCGAGAATCCGCTCGACACTCTCGCCCGCGCCTTCGGAACCTTCCAGTTGTCTCCCCAATCCGTTCATACCGTCTCCATCCGGCATACCTCGCCTGGCGCGCATCGCCCGGCGCGCGTCGCCCGGCGCGCACCGCTTTTGCGTGCCAGCCGCCGAGCCGCGACTGGCCGTCGCAGACATCCTGCTCCCGGTGGATCGCTCAGACGCCCGTTTGGTTTGCCGGCCCCAACGCGTGTGGCTGTAAGCCGACCGGGTGTTCACTGGGTGCCAGGCAGATCCTTACCTCAAACGCGTCGCTGTCCCAGTGAAAGCGCCGTACGATCCATTCCGCATGGCCGGCGCTCTTGGTTCGAAAGTTCTTTCCGAAAACGACCGTCGGGATGCTCAATCCGAGCGGGCCCAGTTCCCGCTCCAGGTCATTCTTTACAGAGCCGATGATCATGTTTGTCAGCTCGGCGACGGCGTCCAGCACCTCTTCGTTTACGGCCGTGGCTTCCGTCATGAGCATCTGCGAGCAAACACGGCAAGCCAAGACCGGCGAGCAGGAGACGCACCCGGTGCCGGCCCAACTGCCCGCCAATCCTATAAAAGAGAGCACGCCATCGTGAGCGTCCGGCGCTCCGTTTTCAAACCTCACCTCGCCCGGCACGATGCTGGCGCCGAGCATAGTGGAGAACACATCTTCGACCGCTTGTGAAAGCGATTCTACAAGATGATCTTTCAGGTTCATAATGGTATCGCCGCTGGCAGGACGCCCACCAGCTTCTCCTTGATCTGGTCCGCCGTGAATGGTTTGCGGACGTAGCCGGCAGCTCCCAGACGAACCGCCTCGCCGACCTTGGCCTCGCCGCCTTCCGTAGTGACCATCACCACCGGCATGCCGCTCCATCCGGGGACGCCCTTGATGGCGGCCAGCAACTGAATGCCATCCATCTTCGGCATGTTGATGTCCGTCAGCACCAGGCTAATCGGCTGGCTGTTCAGAACCTGTAACGCTTCCTGCCCGTCGCCGGCCTCGTAGATATTTCGGATTGACATGCCGGTCTGGCGCAGCACGCGCTGCAGAATCTTGCGGATTGCGGCGGAATCGTCTACCACCAAGACGTCGAATTCCATTCGGCTCCCTACAAACCATTTATCGGAGGATCGGACGATTTCATTAGAATGAAGTGCGAAGATTCTCATGGGGAGGCAGGGCCTAAAGTCCGGCCCGCAACAGCCGATCTTCTGTCCAGGAGCCAGAACTTGGCCCGGCAACTGTCGCAACAGGAAATCGACGCCGTATTCCAGAACGCGCAAGATCGCAAACGCGAAGTGCCGGCGGTCCGCTTCGACTTCCGCCGGCCGGACCGCATCCCGAAGTCGCAGGTCCGGGCGATCCATCTCCTCCACGATACGTTCGTGCGCAACCTGGTCTCCAGCCTGTCGGCGTACCTGCGCTCCTATCTGGCCGTCAACCTGGTGAGCGTGGAGCAGCTTTCTTACGCGGAGTTCCTCGACGGCCTGCCTTCTCCGACCTGCATGGTCTCGCTGGGGTTGAAACCGTACGACGGTCAGGGGGTGTTGGAATTGAACCCCTCGCTGGTTTTTCCGATTCTGGAAATGCTGCTGGGCGGTTCCGGCAAGACCACCATCAACATTCAGCGCGACATCACCGAAATCGAACAAAAGCTGTTGGACGGCCTGCTGCGTATCATCCTGCAGGATTTGCGGGAGGCGTGGAGAGTGGTCACCGCGGTCGATTTCACCGTGGCCGCGATGGAAACCGAGCCGCAGTTGCTGCACATACTGGCGCCGAATGAGGCCGTCGTGGCGATAGCGGTGGAGGTGCGCATCGGCGAAACGGTGGGCATGATGAACATCGCCATGCCCTCGATTGTGATCAAGATGATGCGCCAGAAGTTCGATCAGCAATGGTCGCTGCGCAAAACGCACGCCAGCCTGGCCGAACAGGAGCGGGTGATGCGCTTTTTGCGCGACGCCTCGCTGGCGATGGAGGCGCGCTTGACCGGGCCCACCTTAACTGTGCAGGACCTGCTGGGGCTCGAGGAAGGCCATTTGCTTACCTTCGATCATCCCGTCGGCAGGCCGGTCGATCTGGAAGTCAATGGCGGCAGAAAGTTCTCCGGCCACGTGGTGACCACCGGAAAGAAACGGGCGTTTCAGGTCGAGGAGATGCACCGCCCGCCCTATTCGAGCAGCACCAGCGGCGACGAATCCGACCCGCCATCCGTCGATTCTGGTTGAAGCCCGCGGAGGAGATCGAGGAAGGCGCGTCCGCGCGGGCGGCCGTTGTTGCGGTCCACTTCCAGCCGCTCGAGAAACACGAGCAGGCCCAGCAGGTCCGCGTCGCGGGTCCTGGACATGCCGAGCCGTTTGGTTTCCTCCTGGCGGAATTCGGCCACGGCGTCCTCCACGGCGCGGAAGATCTTCGCGGCCAGCGCGTTCTGGGGAACCGTTTGATAGTAGATCCCGGTTTGCAGCGTACGGTAGGTGCGAATCAGCGCCGCCAGTGCGTCCCGCAGGTCGCTGTCCACGGCACCCGGCGTTTCGAGCGCCGCCGTTGCCATTGTGCTGCCCAGGAATTCCAGCAGCTCCGAGTTGCTTTCCAGCAGTTCTTCGGAAACCCGGATGTCGCGGTTGGGCATCTGTTCGGCATCGAGCGGCGCGGCGGCCTTCTCGTGTTTGCGCGCGTCCCGCAGGTATTCACAGTCGAGCGGGCACGATACGGTGACCTCGCGCTCGGTACCGCAACAGATGGTGCAGATGTCACCGTGAACGCCCGGGCAGTGGCGACGCACCCGCCGCGTCTGGCAGATCGCACAGACCATCCCTTTAGTATATGGGCCGGGACGCTGGCATTTGCAGTTGGGGGCAGGCAGAGGAGGCAACCGGGATGCCCGCGCGGACGGTCACTTCGGTAGACCGGCGACGACGTGATGGATCGGCGCTTGCCGGAACCAGCCGGTGGTTTGACGGGAAGGCTGTCGGCGCCAGGAATCCGCCCATCGGTCGCGACCTCCTCGATAGCCGCCGGTTCGGGAGCAGTCGGTCTGCCGGCAACCTTCTTGCAGTCCTTTTGATTCGGCGGCGTATAATCAGGGAGTATTGAAGGCTGACGAACCTTGTTTCACAGCCACTGGCAGGCGGTGCGCCATCTGGCCCGCGGGGCTTCCGCAAGACGCCGCACGAACTGATAAGGACAGGGCGAGAGGAGGTTGACGATCCGATGCCAAACTCGCGCGTATTCGTGCTCATGCCATTCGCCGACAGGTTCGACGACTTGTTGAAACAGATCAAGGTGGCCGCCACCCACGCGGGCGCAGTGGCTGAGCGTGTTGATGAGCAGTTGTACGATGAGGACATCCTGAACAGAATTGTTGGGCAGATTGAAAAGGCGGATGCGCTGGTAGCCGTTATGACAGGCAAGAGCGCGAATGTGTTCTACGAAGTCGGGATCGCGCACGCGCTGAAAAAGCACGTCATACTCATGACCAACAATGCGGAGGATATCCCGTTCGATCTCAAGCACTGCAGGCATGTCGTGTACGGGAAGTCGAAAGCGGGGTTCGTCAAAGAGTTGACCGAGGAGTTGAAGTGGACTTTGTCCAATCCGCGAGTGTGCGATAGCTACTATCAGGAATACAAGAAAGCCCTCACTCAGGTGGAGTCTCTCGCGTCTGACCTTGCTCCGTATTTCACGCCAATAGCGAGTCGATGTTTCAGCCAATGGACGGAGTTCGTGAGAGCGCTCGTTACCGATGGCGTCATGATGGAGGGTCGGGAGAGACGTGAGATAACGAGCCTGCTGGTTCACGCGACGAAGAAATACGGGCTCATCGAGCGAGTCATCGGTGACCCTACAACAATGCACAGCAGGGATTGGATCTCGTTCTACGACGAAATCGGGCAGGACAGCGAGGTGGAGAAGAAGTGGATTCTGTGCGCGGAATCGAACGATGTCAGCGCCAAGCGCGACCAGGTCGCGGCAACCTGGAGGTTTTTCAAGAAACGCAACTTCAGTACGCGTTACTGTCCTCCGTGCGAGGTGGAGCGGGCCACGGGAGAAAAGGCGCCGCATTGTGACGCCATCGAGGACTATGGCGATTACGAGAAGCTCCTGTTATTACCGGCGCAATCTTACGCATCGGGCGACCAAGCGAACGTTCTCGTTACCACCTTCAAATTGGCTGAGCGGATGGATCGCCGGTGGATTGGGGGCCTCATCGACTGTTCGGAGGAGATCGATGAGGAATGGCTGAAGAAACTCCACCGCGAGACGACAGATAGTCGTTAGGCGAGTCTCTCGGGTTACGGCTGGTGACAGTGCGCTGGCAACCGTTGCGCGTACCTCCGACAGGGCCCCTGCTGGTGGGCCTGGGCGTCAGCGGAGTCCTGTCCGGCTGCTTGGATTGATGTGGCTGTTTAGATCTCGCCAAGGCGGCTTGCTGGACGCCGGCGCCACCCCTCCCTATCCGCTGCGCGGGAATCGGATATGCTTGTACTGATTCATGCTCACCGATCTCTATAAATTGTTGCCGCCGGAAGGCGTCAAAATTCTGCTGGTTCTGTTTCTCGCCTTCCTGACCGGGTTGGAGCGCGAGGAACGGCGTGTGGGCACCGGCCAGTTCTCGTTCGGCGGCGTGCGCACGTATCCGCTGATCGGCCTGATCGCTTATGGCATCTCCTTCCTGGCGGGAGGAGAGATTCTGCCGGTGACCCTGGGCTTCGCGGTGGTGGCGGGCTTCCTGATGCTGTCGTACCGCAACAAGCTGCAATCCGGAACGGCGGGCGTGACCTCCGAGATGTCGGCGCTGACCACCTACGTGGCAGCCGCGCTGGTGTATCGCGAGCAGTTCTGGATCGCCACCACTCTCACCGTGGCCAGCATGCTGTTGCTGGAGCTGAAGAGCGCGCTGGAAGGTCTCACCCAGCGCATCGCACCGGAAGAGATCCTCACCTTCACCAAGTTCCTGCTGCTCACGGCGGTGATTCTGCCGGTGCTTCCCAACCGCGAATTCGGCCCGTTCGCCATCAATCCGGCCAAGGCCTGGCTGGTAGTGGTTGCGGTGAGCACCGTCTCCTACGGCAGCTACGTGATCCAGAAGGTCACCAAGGGACAGGGCGGCGTTATCCTGTCGGCATTGTTGGGAGGCGCCTATTCTTCCACGGTGACTACACTGGTCCTGGCCAAGCGCGCCAAACGGGAGAATCGGCCGCACCTGTTTTCCGGAGTCACCTTAGTCGCCTCCGGCATGATGTATCTGCGGCTGGCCGGCCTGGTGACCATCTTCAATCGAAGTCTGATTACGATTCTGGGAATGCCGTTTCTGGTCCTCGCCGGAGCCAGCATCGCGTGCGGGTGGTTGTGGAGCCGCGTTCCCGATGCCACCGCGGGAGACGTCAAGCGCGAGTTCGAGCCAAAGAACCCCTTGGAACTGCGTGCCGCCCTGGGGTTCGCGGCGCTCTTCGTCGCCATGCTGGTGGCCACGCACCTGGTGGTGACTTACCTGGGCAAAGCGGGCGTGTACTCGCTGGCGACCCTGATGGGCTTGACGGACGTGGACCCGTTCATCATGGGAATGACGCAGGACGCCGGCGCGAACGCACCGCTGGGCGTGGCGGCGGCGGCGATTCTGATTGCCGCCTCCAGCAATAACCTGGTCAAAGGAATCTACTCCTTCTCCCTGAGCGACCGCAAGACCGGCGTGTTGAGCTTGAGCCTGCTGGCCGCTCTCGCGGTGGCGGGGCTCACGCCGCTGCTGTGGCTGGCGCAGTGAGAGCGTGTTACCTGCCGTATCGGCGACTATTCACCTGCCTCTTAAGGGCCATAGGCACAAGCTTCCGCTCGTGACATAATATCGTCAGCGACTCAAGAAGGAATGTGCCGGGTGACCTGCTTCGAAAGAACGCGGTTGCTGCTATTGATTCTCGCGGCGCTGTCGCCGCTCGGGCCGGCGTTGGGCCAAGGGCCGCCAGCCGGCAGCAGTGCATCCAGCCAGGCCGCCGCCACTGCCAACACTGCGCTCGCGCCAGTCGCAGTTACCCAGGCGCCGGTCCTGCTCACGGGCCGCGTGTTGCTCGAGAATGGATCGCCGCCGCCGCGCCCGCCCATGATCGAACTCGTTTGCAATTCCATTGCCCATTCGGAGGGCTTCACCGATGCGGACGGCAACTTTGGAATCCAGTTCGGTTCAACTGCCGCGGTTTCTCAGGACGCCAACCAAGAGAATCGGATTTCGCCGTCCGGCGGCGCGCCAATTCAAATCGTGCCTTCTGTCGTCGGTGACCAGGCCAGCGCGGCCATCAGCCCCAAAGAAATGCTGGATTGCGAGTTGCGCGCCGTGCTGGCCGGCTACCATTCGAGAAGCGTGCCGGTCAAGACTCTGCATTTGATGGAGAACCCGGATATCGGCGTGATCGTCATCCGGCCTGACGGGGCGAACGATGGCAGCCTGGTGGTCACCGCCCAATCGCTGGCCGTTCCCAAAGAGGCTCGCAGGCTTTTCGAGCGCGCCCAGGCGGAGACCAGCACTGGAAAGACCGTTGAGGCCAAGCAGCACTTGGAAAAGGCTCTCGCGATCTATCCCGAATTTGCCGCCGCGTGGTGTGCGCTCGGCAAGCTCCAGGTGGCTCGCAGCGGTCTGGATTCCGCCCGTGCCTCCTTCGAGCGCGCGCTCCACGCCGACCCGAACCTGGTCGATCCGTACCTCCAGTTGGCCACCGTGGCGTTGTATGACCGGAAGTGGCAGGAGGTCGCGGACCTCAGCGCCAAGGCGCTCGATCTCGATCCGATCGATTACCCGCAGCTTTTCCTGTACGCTGCAATGGCCAATTACAACCTGCACAAAACGGAAATAGCCGAGCGGAACATCGAGCGGGCGCAGGCACTCGATTCTCTGCACACTTTCCCGGAGATCGAATACATGGCGGGCGTGATCCTGGCCGGCCGGAAAGACTACGCCGCAGCCGCCGCTCATCTCCGCGCCTATCTCCGCCTGGCGCCCGACGCCGATGATGCCGCGAGCGCGCGGATGCGCCTCGCGGAAGCCGAAAAAATGACCGCGCAAGCCCCCACCAAGTAGTTTCCCCCGGCCGCTGACACTCTTCTTGTGGAGCACGAAGCGGTCAAGCTGCCCGGTCAAATTGACATTTCGGGTGGGTACGAGGGCTCCTTCCTCATCGATCTCGGTCTGAACCTAATACCGCAATTAGCAAGGATTGCTAACGTCGCCCCCGTGGTGGACTGTCCCACTCTGCCGAGCCGAGAGTCATCGCGGCTTTCTTGCGACGATGCGCTTTGCCTTGCCCGAAGAAGAGCCGAGAAGACTTTCGACTCAGCAGGCCTGACGGCCCGCGCCACGCAGGCATCCCCGGCGACGCCGTTGCAGCGTCGCCGGGATGCATTTGCGGTATGTTCTTTCCCTAGAAGGTCAGCCGGCCGGATATCTGCAACTGGCGCGGGCCCCACAGCAGGTTGCTGGTGGCGGTGGTGGCCAGGAAGGGCGTTGAAGTGTACGGAACGAAACACGCGTTGGCGTGTCCGGCGCAGGCGCCGGACCCGGGCGCAACATAGGAGAATGCAGTGGTGCTCACGCTGGAGACATTGGTGTGGTTGAACAGATTGAAGGCCTCGCCGATGAGCGATAGGCGGAACCGCTCGGTGACTGCAAACTGCCGTCCCAGCCGGAAGTCCACGTCGTGAAAACCGGGAGCCGTAAACGCATTACGAGGCAGCCAGCCGGCGCGGCCTTGCGTCGGACCTGCGTAGCTTACGCCGCCGGTCACGCCGCCATCGAGCGGGCTCGGCGCGCCGGTGATATACGGTGTTACCGGCTGCCCGGTGGACATGGTGACGATGGTGGAGAGCGCCCAGCCATCCAGCAGCAGCCGGGCCGGCCGGTTCGCGAGATTCTTCAGAGATGGCATCCACACGGCGTTGGCCACGAACCGGTCGCGCTGGTCGAGATCCGAAAGGCCGTATTCTTCCTTGCGATTGTAAGGATCGATGGGATAATCGGTGCCATTGAAGGTGCCGTAGGATCCCGCCACCTGGGCGCCGTCGAGGGACTTGCTCAAGGTGTAGTTGGCGGTGAATTCCAGGCCGTGGCGCATGGGCCGCCGCAGCGTGAGGACCATCGAGTTATACCAGGAATTGACGTCGCTGGAGCCGACGAAGACTTCGCCGGTATTGGTGTTGATGCGGCTGGTATAGAAGGGAACGGTGTAGGTTTCGGTGGTGGCGCCGCTCGAGCTCAGGATGTCATAGCTCTTCGCGGTGGTGGCGGGCGCGAGGTTGGCGTCGTAGAAGATCGGCAAATGTTCGCCCCGGCTGACCACGTACGAGATGGAGCCGCTGAGCGAGCCCGGCAACTGGCGTTCCAAGGTGACCTCGCCCTCGTGGGTCCGCGGATTCTCCCAGTTCGGGGACATGCCGCGCGTTACCTGGGTGGCAGCCGGCGGTGTAAACGCGACCACCTGCGGCGTCAGGGCGCCCGAGAACGGCGCGGTAACGGCCGGGCCGGGCGGGGTCCAAATCACGTTGGGAAACGTCAGCGCCGGACAAGCCAGCCCGCCGGTCGGCGTGCAGGAGAACGTCTGCTGATAAACACCGTTCTCCACGCGGGTGGCGTAGTAGGTGCTGTTGGTCGTCTTGGCGTAAAAGAGGCCGTAGCCGGTGCGCAGCACGGTGTTCGGAGAAAGCTGCCAGGCGGCGCCGATACGCGGCGCGAACTGGTCCTTGGGGATGTTGATGGTGGAGGTATAGAGCGTGGTGAGCGACGTCAGCGTGTTGGGCTGCGGCGGCTGCGGAATGGTAGTGACGTCGTAGCGCAGGCCCAGGTTCAGCGTCAGCTTGGAATTCGCCTTCCAGGTGTCTTCGAAGAAGGCGGCATAATCGTTGTCATAAAAATCGTCCTTGCCGACGTGGGTGATGGGGTCGTTGACCTGCGTGAAGGTGCTGTAATGCCTGCCGGTCAGACCGTCTCCCGTGTTGATTCCGAAAGCGTCGATCACCCAATTGTTGAAGGCGGTCTGCGCCGACCCGCTGTAGCTGTACTGGCCGGTTCCGTTGTACAGGTTGATCATCAGCTCGTGGATGAAATTGAGGTCCACGCCGGCCTTGAACGTATGGCGGCCGTGGACTTTGGAAAGCGTGTCCGAGACCTGGATGCGGTGCTCGTCCGGTTCGGCCGTGCGCGGCAGAGCGTAGTTCTCGCCGTAGGTCATCAGGCCGGAGATGCTTACGTAGGGCGCGGGGGCGTTGGAACCGGCGGCTTCCAGGTCGCGTCCCCACTGGAAGCGCAGGTTGTTGACGGCGGAATTGGAGATCGTCGAATCCCAGTTCGCCACGAAGATGCGCTCGTGGAAGAGGTAGCTACCGTTGGTGCCGAGCGAACTGTTGTTGGCCGATGGCGAGGTGTTGTAGGCATTCGGCGCGCGGTAGTTCATGAAATCGAATGAACTGCTCAAGTGATTGCGCTCGGTCGCCTGGTAGTCGAGCCGGCCGAAGCCGACATCCTGGTTGGTGTCGCGGGGGAAGCTGCCTTGCTGGCCGAACAGGAAAGCGTTGGCGGCAGCGCACTGCGAGGCGGACACCGACGATGGGCAGGAAAGCGCATGCACGGTCGGGCTGAAGACGCTGCTGGTGTAGGTGATGGGGTCGACTTTGCGCGAGCCATCGTAGGTCGCAAAGAAGAACAGCTTATCCTTGAGGATCGGGCCGCCGGCGCTGGCGCCGAACTGCTGCCATTGATGGATGGGCTGGCTGTAAGTGCCCCGCGACTTCGGGTAGGAATCGAGCGCATTGAACGAGGGGTAGCGAAGATAGTAGAACAAGTCGCCGTGGAAATCGTTGCCGCCGGATTTGGTCACGGCATTTACCACGCCGCCGGCGGCCTGCCCCAGCTCCGCGCTGTAGTTGCTGGCCGTGACCTGGTACTCCTTGATGGAATCCATGCTATAGACGTAGGCGCCGCTGTTGGCGCGGCCCCGCGCCTCGGAGAAGAACGCCTGGTTGTTGTTGGCGCCATCCACCGTGTTCGAATTGTACAGGCCGGAGACGCCGCGATAGGACACTAAGCCGCTAGTGCCGTCGGTGGTGACGTTGGGCGTGAGCAGCACGAAGCTGTCCCACCGCCGGCCGGCGATGGGCAGGTTGCCGACCGCGGATTCGCTGATCACCTGCGACTGTTCGGTCTTCTCGGGGTCGACAATTTCCGCCTGGCTGCTGACCGTCACCTCCTGCTGCGCCGTTTGGACCTTCAGCGAGAAATCCACGCTGAGCGTCTGGCCGACTTGCAGGGTCAAGTCTTTGTGCAGAACCGTGCCGAAGCCGGTCTTGCCGGCGCGGACTTCGTACTCGCCCGGTTGCAGGAACGGCGCCTGGTAGATGCCGGCGTCGTTGGTCTCGGTTTTCCGTTCGATGCCGGTGCCGGTATTACGAAGGAGCACGGCCGCGCCCGGCACCACCGATCCCGACGGATCGGTAACGGCGCCGGTAATGGTTCCCGAACCGGCTCCTTGCGCCCTAGCATGGTGGGGCGTCGCCACCAACACGGCCAGCATCAGCGTGCAGGCCAAACTCCATGCGTTCACGAATCTGATCTTCTTGAGCATCGCGTCGTCCTCCGTTAAGGGTTCTAGCTGGAATGAATCTCGCGGAGCGCCACACGTACTTCTGCGCCCAAACCGCCAAATCGGTCTGACTGTCGAAGCAGCATAACACCTCGCCGGTATCAAACCCATGACACCGTAATCGAAAGGTTTTGTCGGGGCAGAGAGCCTTTGGGTCCGCCTTGAGTAAAGCAGGCACATCCGTCAACCAATTTATAACGATACCGCAAAAGCATAGCACCTCTCTATGGTGGGGGCGAACTTTAGCGCGTTTGACAGAGTTTATCGGCCCGATGAGGTCCCCGCCGCCAAATGTTAATTCTCTGTAACCCTAACACCCTTCATATAGATAAATTTCTTGCTTTCACACTATATCTTGGGGCACTATTACGAGTGCGCCCTTTCAGCGTGGGGATCCCAAAAGGAGATGTCAATGGGACAGCTTACCGTCGGGTTGAGTGCGAAAATAGAGTCATTGCAGACTCAAACCACCCAACCAAGCAGCACCGGGGTATCGTTTCCCCGCTATTTTACCGCCCGGCTTGCGCCCGGCCAGACTCCGTATGACGAGGTGCGCTGGGAAACCCGCACCGCCTCGATCGGCAACGACAAAGGCGCGGTGATCTTCGAGCAGCGCGATGTCGAAGTGCCGGCCGATTGGTCGCAGACGGCCACCAACATAGTCGCCAGCAAGTACTTCCACGGCAAGCTGGGGTCGCCGGAGCGCGAGACCAGCGTGGCCCAGTTGGTGGAGCGCGTGGTGAACACGATCGCCGGCTGGGGAAAGAAGGACGGATACTTCCGCAGCGGCGAAGACGGCGAGAATTTCCGCAGCGAGCTGGCTCACCTGATGCTCACGCAAAAGGCCTGCTTCAATTCGCCGGTGTGGTTCAACGTGGGCGTGAAGGAAGCGCGTGGCTATGGCTGGGTGTACGACGCCGCGGCCGACCGCATCCAGAAGCTCGAATCGGGCGCGCGGCGGCCGCAGTGCTCGGCCTGCTTCATCGTGTCGGTGAAGGATTCACTCGAGTCGATTCTCGACCTGGCCAAGACCGAAGGCATGTTGTTCAAGTGGGGCTCGGGGACGGGAACGAACCTATCGGCGCTGCGCGAGGAAGACGCGGTGCTCTCCGGCGGCGGGCGCGCCAGCGGGCCGCTCTCCTTCATGAAGGGCTTCGACGCTTTCGCCGGCGTCATCAAATCCGGCGGCAAGACGCGCCGCGCGGCCAAAATGGTGATCCTCAACAGCGACCATCCGGACATCGAAAAGTTTATCTGGTGCAAGGCCAAGGAAGAGAAGAAGGCCTACACGCTGGTGGAGGCCGGTTACGACGCATCGCTCGACGGCGAAGCCTACAGCTCGATCTTCTTCCAGAACGCCAATAACTCGGTGCGCGCCACCGACGATTTTATGCGCGCGGCGCAAGAGGACGGCGAATGGTGGACCAAGCACGTGTTCAGCGGCCAGCCCAAGGACCGCTACAAGGCGCGCGACCTGCTGCGCCAGATCGCCGAGGCCACTCACCAGTGCGGCGACCCCGGTATGCAATTCGATACCACCGTCAACCGCTGGCACCCGTGCAAGAACACGGCGCGGATCAACGCTTCCAACCCGTGCTCGGAGTACATGTTCCTGGACGATTCGGCGTGCAACCTGTCGTCGCTGAACCTGATGAAGTTCGTCGGCCCGGACGGCCAGTTTGACGTCGAGGCCTTCCGGCACGCGGTGGATACGCTGATTTTGGCGCAGGAGATCATCGTCGATAACGCCAGTTACCCGACCGAAAAGATCGGCGAGAATTCGCACCGTTTTCGCCCGCTGGGTCTTGGTTTCGCCAACTTGGGCGCGCTGCTGATGTCGATGGGCCTGCCCTACGACAGCGACCAGGGACGTGACATGGCGGCGGGCGTAACGGCGGTGATGTGCGGGCAGGCTTATCTGACCAGCTCGCGGGTGGCCGAAGCGGTGGGGCCGTTCGCGGGATATCGGGAAAACGAGCAGCCGTTCCTGGAAGTCATCCGCATGCACCGCGATTCGGTGGAGCGGGTGCGGCGGACGAACATTCCGGCGGCTTTGTACGAAGGCGCGCGCGAGTGCTGGGAAGACGCTTACCAATCCGGCCAACGCCACGGCTACCGCAACGCGCAGGTGACCGTGATCGCGCCCACCGGCACCATCGGGTTCATGATGGATTGCGATACCACCGGCATCGAACCGGACCTGGCGCTGATCAAGCATAAGAAGCTGGTAGGCGGCGGCGTCATCAAGATCGTCAATAACACCGTGCCGCAGGCGCTCATCAAGCTGGGCTATTCGTCCACCCAGGCGGAAAAGATCGTCAGCCACATCGATTCCACCGGAACCATCGAAGGCGCGCCGGACCTGAAGCCGGAGCACCTGGCGGTTTTCGATTGCAGTTTCCGGCCGCAGAACGGCGCGCGGTCAATCCACTACATGGGCCATGTGCGCATGATGGCGGCGGTGCAGCCATTCGTCTCCGGCGCCATTTCGAAGACCATCAACATGCCCGAGGAATCCACGGTGGAAGACATTATCAATGCCTACACCGAAAGCTGGAAGCTGGGGCTGAAAGCGGTGGCGATTTACCGCGACAATTCCAAGCGCGTGCAGCCGCTCAGCTCGGGCAGCGGGAAGACCGAGAAAAAGGCCGCGGCTGCCGCTCCCTCCGCCGCGCCGGTGGAGAAGGTGGTTTACCGTCCGGTGCGGCGCAAGCTGCCCGACGAGCGGCGGAGCATCACGCACAAGTTCTCGATCGGCGGCCACGAGGGCTACATCACGGCCGGCATGTACGAAAGTGGCGAGCCGGGCGAAATCTTCATCACCATGGCCAAGGAAGGCTCGACCATTTCCGGCCTGATGGACGCGTTCGCCACCGCCGTCAGCTTCAACCTGCAATACGGCGTGCCGCTGAAGTTCCTGGTCGATAAGTTCGCCCATCTGCGGTTCGAGCCCAGCGGCTGGACCGGCAACCCGCAGGTGCCTTATGCCAAGTCGATCATGGATTACATTTTCCGCTGGCTGGGCGCCAAATTCCTGGGACCGGAGTACGCGGTTACGGATGCCGGCGAAACCACCAACCTGCGGCCCACCGAGCCCGACCCGCAGCAGCAATTGCCTTTCGCGCCGGTCACCGCCGACGCTCCGCTGTGCGCCGAATGCGGTTCCATCATGACGCGCAATGGAAGCTGCTACAAATGCGGCAATTGCGGCGGCACTAGCGGCTGCAGCTAGACGAACCACGCCACCGCCGCCACCGTGCGGCGGACCGAGTTATCACTGGGAGAATCGCACACCCGGTCCGCAGGTCGGGCCGGGTGCTTTTTTATTGGGAGGGTGGAGACGGCTTCGGCGTGCCAGAAGAAACGTCCCGATGAATCGGGACGCTGCAGGCCTGGCGGCCCGCGCCACGGCGCCGCGACCGCTTCATCGCCGCGGCGGCCGCCCAGCACAGCGCCGCTCCGCCCGCCAGCAGCCATGCCGAGCCCGGCTCCGGCGCGCCGGGGGGCAACGGATCGTCGAGAGTCGTTTCCACCACCGGCGCGCCCGTGGTCAGCCCGCCCTCCGATAACGACACCGTCAGATCGTGCGGGATGGTGTAGGAGGACAACCCGACGCTGGCCGACGGCCCGAGGTTCTGCAACATCAGCACCGCCGAAGCGCCGCTGAACAGTTGCTGCGAGAGCGCGGGTGAGAGTGTCAGCGAAGCCTCGATCTCGCCCACCGGACCGCTATAAGAGGCCGCTTGGTATTGCGCCGGCACAAACTCCAGGAGACCCGGAAACTGCTCGATCACGGAGCCGCTGGGCGTCTCCAGCGCCGCATCAAAAGGCCCACCCGGGCCCGGCGAACTGGTCACAAAGCTGAAACTCACTACGGCAGGATACGGCGATAACCCAAACGCCGCCGCATCGACTGCAAAACCGTACGTAGCCAGGGTGAAGAACAGCGCATCGTCAGTGCTGAGCGATGCCGTGGTTTGGTCGGTCACGTTAATGGGGCTTGCCGCCAGCGGCAAACTCGCCGCCAGCAGCGCGATCACCCCGCTACCCCGCCATCCGGCGCGCCAATTGCGCTGTGTTCTCATCGGCCAAGTATACGCCGTGGGTTTTGGCTTGCCCAGAATCCAAAGTACCGGTACACGCCTCCATGTTGCCCCGTATGCACTAAGGTAATAGCCGCTCGCCGCGGCGCGGACACTCGATGGGCCGCGCCGCGGCAATGTTCGGAACGCCTGCGTGCCCCGCGACTACTTGGCGGCCACCACGGGAGCGGTGTACACCTTCACCTCGACACGGCGATTCTTGGCGCGCGCCTCGCGGGTGTGGGCCTCATCCACCGGCTTGTCCGGACCCAAGCCGACAACGTGGACGCGATACACCGGGACGTCGTGTTTGGAAACCAGGTATTCCACCACGGCTTCGGCACGGCGCCGGCTGAGCGCTTCGTTATATTCCCGCGCGCCCGTGCTGTCGGTGAACCCTTCGATCGCGACGAAAAACCGTTTGTCACCCTGGATATCCTGCACCAGTTTGTCCAGCGAGGCCTTGGCTTCATCCGTCAAGTGGTCCCGATTAATGCCAAACGCCACGGTGGCCGACGTCTGCACGGTGTAGTCGTCCAGGCCGGCCACCGACTCGCGGAGGCTGGCCAGCGCCACGGTGTTCTGATCGCTCTTCTGGTTCGCCACCCCGGCTTGCTTGGCGGCATCGTTGGCGTGATTCCCCGCGTCCTGCGCATCATGCTCGGCGGCGCCGGCCTTTTCATTGGCCCGGTCGATGCCAGTGGCGGTCTTTTCATCCAGTTCTTTCAACTGGTCTTGCGTGGTCTTGATTTGGCTAGCATTTTGAGTGCCCTGCTGGCTGGCCTGATCCGCCTTGGCCTGAATCGGGGCCTCTGTGGCCTGTACGTACTTCTTAGTTGCGCAGCCTGTGGCGAGCAACGCGCCCGCTGCGAGGATCGCGGCAGCTAGGGAAACCTTCATAATCGTCATAAACCTCGGCGGGCATTGTAGCACGTCGCAGCCCACTCGACAAGCCGTGCTGTTTGTTGCAGATGGCCAGTACTTCGGACACCACGCCGGTCCGGTGTGATGTAAATCTTACACGCGGCCGCGCAGTTCGTGCTTCGGCGTCACGGGTTGCGCAGTTTCTCGATCCAATTCGTCATCACCGTAATCGGCGCATCGCCGGCCCACTCGTACGGCAGGTTCATCAGCAATCGGAGACCATCGGGCGAGACATCGTACAAGTCGGACTTCTTCGGGATGGCGCGCGTCTCGAACAATTTCCGCGGAGGCTCGAACGCGAAATCGCCGGCCGCGGACGAGGTGGAGGCCGACATCAAGCTGCCAGGTCCAGCCAGGAAGAACAGCTCGAGTCCGTCGGCGCGCCAGCGCGGCATCCGGCCGCCGCCGGCGGAAACCTGCCAGCGGCGTTTGCTCGCGGAGGAAATGCCGTCGAACGCCTGCACGTAGATCTCATCCCGGCCGGATTCGCGGGATTGATACGCCAGCCATCGGCCGTTCGGCGAAAGGGCGGGATAGCTCTCGGAATGGGCCTTGTCGACTACCGGGCCGCCGTGGCGATCGCCGAGCGAGTAGGCCCAAACGTCGGAAGAAGTGCCCGCGGTGGCAAAGGAGCCGAACAGGAGATAGCGGCCGTCGTGCGACCAGTCGGTGAGGTACTTCGTGTATTCGCTGTGGAACAGCGGCTCCGCCGGATCGGGCGCGTTGATGGTCTTCAGGTAGATGTCATAAAGCGCGCCGGCACTGGCGGTGAAGGCAACCCGTGTCCCGTCGGGCGACCAGACCGGAGATCGCGCGTCGGCTCCGGGCATCGAAACCAGCCGCGACATCGCTTCTCCGTCGAACAGCCACAACTCCCCGCGATGCCGGTCCGGCGGCAACTTGCCGCAGACCACCCGTCTGCCATCCGGCGCGATCCGCGGCAGACCCCACTCCGCGGGCTCGCCCAGCAGCCCGGTTGGCTTTCCCTCGCGGTCCATCCACACCAATTGGCGCGCGGGCGGATTAACGGTCCGGTACACCAGCAGACCCGTGGTGGAAACCGAGAGCGGCGCCAGGGAGAGGGTCTCGACCGCACCTACATGGCGAAGAAACAGCTCCGGCTTGCCCTCCACGTCGAGAATCGAGGGATTGAATCCCTGCGTATACAGATCGCCGTCCTGCACGAAAAGCAGATAGCCGAATTTGGCTGGGTTGCCGTCCAGATCCCCGGAGTAGACGGCATCGGAATCGGAGGCAAAGAGCAGACCGCTGTCCCTGGTTTCGAGATCGCCCGAGTAGACTCCGTTGGCCTTGTCGGCCGCGCCGAGCGCGAGAAAAGTGAAATGCCTGCCATCGGGCAGGAAGTGGGGCCAACGGTACGAGCGATGTTCTTTGGCCGCACTCAGCGGCAAGAGGACCTCGAGACCGGCGCCGCTTGCGGAAATGCGGTAAAGACCGCCGCTGAGGCTGGGTGAGAAGACGATCACGCCGGCCGCATTCCAGGTCCCGCCGCCCGCCATGTTATCGGCGGGACAGACAATCCGCGACTGCCCGGTGAAGCCGCCGTCGGCGGCAACCTGCAAGTTCCAAATCTTCAGCGAGCGCCCGGCGAAATATCCGATAGCGCGGCTGTCGGCGGACCAGAAGGGCTCCGCGGCGTCATCCGTGCCGGGAACGATTCGGGCATGCATTTCATCCAGCGCGCGCAGCCACAGCATGCGGTGGCCTTCCGGGCCCTCCGCGGAATACGCGATGTAGCGGCCATCGGGCGATATAGCGGCGCCGCCGACGAAACTCGACTTCGCCTCCGCCGAGACGAAGAACTTGAGCACCGGACCCGCCACGCGCCGCTGGAGAAACAGCTTGCCCGCGAATAGGCCGGCAGCCGCTACCGTCAGGAGTATGGCTCCGAAACCGAGCAGCCGCATCAGCTTGGCACGGCGCACCGCCTGCTCCGCCGCAAAAACATCCAGCCAGTACTTTTCGGCGGCGGGCACCGCGGGAGCTGCCTTCTGTCCGGTGGCGGCGGCCGGAGCGGGCCGCCGCGCGCGCGGGCGTGCGGCCTTGGTCAGGAACCGCGCCGCCAGTTTCAACTCCGTCACCGCGTTCTGCAGGCGCTGCCGCCGCGCGAGGGGTTCCTGGTTCAGGCAATTGGCGATCACCGGCGCAATGGCGGCCCAGACCGGCGAATCCTCCGGCAGCTTCGGCGGGGATTGGCTCAGAATCGCCGCCCTTACAGCGTCGGGCCCGCCGGCAAACGCGGGCCGGCCGGCCGCCATTTCATAGAGCACGGCTCCGTAAGCGAAGACGTCGCTCCGCCAGCCGGGCGCCTCGCCGCGAATCTGCTCCGGCGAGGTGTAGGCTTGGGCGCGCGCATCCTGCGCCACCGGCCGCAGGATCGCGGCGCTGTGCTCGCCGACCACGATCGTCCAGGGCGAAAGGCTGCCGTGAACCACGCCACGGTCGTGCACGCGGCCCAGCGCTTTGCCGATTTCGATGGCGTAGCGCAGCAAGAGCTCGGGCGCCAGCGGGCCCGCCTGAAGCAGCTCCGCCAGCAGCCGGCCATGAGCGGGCTGCCCGGTCAGCATATCGATTCCTCTCTCGGGGAGGTTGTTCACATCGCGTCTCCGGCGTCAATCCTGTGCGCGCGAAATTCTCGTCTTGTGGCTGCGCTCCGAACTCCAGTATCCGCCCATGCGGATGACAATTCAACGAGATGCGACTCCGCGGCTGGGAAACTGTGCGGGAGAAAGCAGCGCGGCCCGGCATGCCCGGCCCTAGGGTGGTTAACCTGACTTATGGTACGGCCCCGGAGGCCGCAGCGGCGGCCTCAATTCCCCAATTTTCGCGCGATCTCAAGAACTCCCTATTGACAGCGGCGTTACGCCATGTACAATCCAGAGTGGTATCATTTTTTAATTGGAACGGAAGTGGCGTGAAATGTTTAGAGCAAAAAAGCTCCCGGCGGCGCAGCCGGAGGCCGGCGGTTATAACAGCATCCAGGTGGCGCGCATCTGCGGCGTGAGCCTGCGGCAGTTGCAGTGGTGGGACGAACGCAACGTGGTCTCGCCACGCCAGGACGGCCACAAGCGGATTTATGCCGCCCAGGAAGTGGTGGAGATCTCGGTGATCGCAGAGCTCCGGCGGAAGGGGTTTTCGCTGCAGAAGATCCGCCGGGTCTTGCGCTTCCTCGAAAAAGACATGGGGAAGCGGCTGAGCGAAGCCCTGGGCGCGTCCTCGGAGATGCATTTGCTCACCGACGGTAAGAGCATCTACCTCGAAGAGGCGCCCAACCGCATCGTCAACCTGCTGAAGAACGCGCGCCAGCCGATGTTCCTGGTGTGCGTCACCGACCAGGTGAAGCGGTTGGGGATGGTGGCCGAGCGCAAGCCGGCGAAATCCGAGACCTCCGCCGCGTCGCGCAAAGTCCGCGCCATCTAGGTCACTGCCCGCGAGATTCGGTTCTACCGGGCTGACCGCTCCCTTTGGTCGCGGCTCCGTTCACTCCCAGGCGATCCCGCGGCGGCGCATCTCGGCCGAGAGCTGCGCCGCGGACTCAAAGGTGACGGCATCGATGCCCAGCTTGCGGGCGGCCTCGGTGTAGGCTGGAATGTCGTCGGTGTAGAAGCACTCGCCGGCGCGGCAGCCGGCCAGGCGCACGGCCTCCAGGAAGATCTCGGGGCGCGGCTTCATGGCTTTCACCTCGTAGGACAGCGCCTTTTCGTGAAAATGCCGCAGCACCGGGTACTGCTGCCGCACCATCTCGAAGTGAATCTGGTTGGTGTTGGAGATCATCACCAGGCGATAGCGACGGGACAGCCCTTCGATCATGCTCTCGGGGAGCAGCACTGCGGAGAAGATCGAATTCCAGATGGCGCAGAAGCGATCGTAATCCACCTTCAGTTCGAGGCACGCGCAGAATTGAGCGTGAAAGTCTCGCGACTCCATCAGCCCGCTTTCGTAACGCGCCGCCAGGTCGGTGGCCGCTATGCGGCGGCGGATTTCCGCCTCCGTATACGGACAGAACTTCTCCAGCGCGCGATAGCCGGCGGAAAAATCGAAGTCGATCAGAACTTTGCCCAGGTCCAACAGGATGGCTCGGTACATTTGGCTCTTCCTACGATAGCCGATCGAATGTGGCGCTGGCTCTGGCGCCGTGCGTTTGCCAACGTAAACTGACGCATGACTCCACCGGCAGCCGGATGGCGGCCTATCTTTTTGCGCCGCCCGGCGTCTCTTATGATAACGAGCCGAACAAACGTGAACCGCAGGGGACAGGCCCCGCAAGGCCGGCTTCGACTCGACAAAAACAGTTCGCATCGATTCCAACAGGAGAGCTATCTATGACCATGAAGTCTTCGTTGTGCACCGCCATCCTGGCGCTGGCGAGCTTTGCCGTCGCCAATGCCAAATCTTACGACATCGTTCTGGACAACCCGGCGAAGGCCGGCTCAGTCCAGCTTGAACCTGGAGCCTATACGGTCAAGGTGAAGGGCGCGAGCGCAGTCTTCACCTCCATCCGTTCCGGCAAGTCGTACACCGCGCCGGTGAAACTCGACACGGACGGATCCAAGCACGACGCGACCTCAGTGAAGATCACGACCGAGGATGGAGCCGAAGTGTTGAAGTCGATCCGGCTGGGCGGTTCCAACACCACGCTCGAATTCAACGAGTAGCGAATGCGCGCTCGCCGGATGACCGGGCCGCTCCCTGGCTGGCGGGGGGCGGCTTCCCTGCCCCACGTTTTCCACGCGACCCACGCTCGCGAAGTTGACTCTGCGCGCGCGGTCTGAAAAAATGAAGTTTCCCGCCCGTGTGCGGATGTGGCGGAATTGGCAGACGCGCTAGATTCAGGTTCTAGTGGGGGCAACTCCGTGGAGGTTCAAGTCCTCTCATCCGCACCACCTCGATAGCCAAGCAGTTAACGGTGCCGTGCTCTGCGGCCTCAACCCTGCCCTTTGTGGAACACGTACAGGAACACCGCCAGACTCAGGCTTGCCAGCAAATGAATCAGCGATGTCACAACCACGACCGCGGCAATCGCACCAGCCAGAAGGGCCAATACGTCACGGATGAAGCCCACTGCCAGCAGAACCGTTAGCAGAACCATGCCGATCCATGCGAAGAACGCCGCACTCTTGAGACTCATGGTACAGATTATACGCCTACGGTCCGCCCGGCCTGCGGCAAGGCATTCCCTAGATTGGCGTGCGACCTCACGGACCCGGGTCGCGCCGGCTCACGCTTTACTGCTTCCTCGCCACCAGATGAAGAACCTCGATCTCCCGGCGGCCGTACCAATCCGCGACAGCCCGGACGATTTCATAGCGTTCGATGCGCAAGTCGTCGAACTTCTTTAACATCCCGTTGCGGCCCACATAGTCGACCGCACACTCCATCACCACATAGCCGCCCGGCTTGAGCGAGTCAACCACCTTTTTCGCGTCGATGAGCGGCATCGCCCAACTGAAGACGATCAAGTCGAAGCGCTCTTTCCCGAAGTCGTACTGGCTGTCCGGAACAGCGGCCGTGTGCAGCTTGAGACCTAACTCCAAGGCCCGTTTTTGAGCCATCGCGACTGCGACATCGGATTGATCGAACCCATACACGTCCCAGCCGAGCTTGGCCAAATACAAGGCGTTCCGCCCGGTTCCCATGGCGTAATCCAGTGCTACTCCCGGCCGCTTCTCTGCGACGAATGCCATCAGGAAAGCATTCGGGCTTTGGTTGTACTCCTGGTTGTTCTTGGCGTCCCCGTAATAGCGGTTCCAGCGGTCGGCCTCAAGTTGGGGCCCTTCTGTGGCCAGCAACCGCAGCCGGCGCGCTATTTCGGCGGCAGGAATTCCTTCGCCCTTTAGTTTTGCCGCATACGCTTCATGGATCTCGCCGGACGTAATGGCCGGGTTCTTGACCCACAGTGACGACATGAACGTCCGATAATCCGCGTAGAAATCGTATTCCGGCTTTTGGCCGAAGGCGAGCGCGGACCACAAGCAAGTTGCCGCCGCAAAGAGACGTAGTCGCATGCGCGGAATTGTACCATTGCGGGCCTGGCAGGTCGGGGACCTGCCCCACGTCAGTAGCCTTGCTCTTGCAGTTTGTTGATGGTCAACCCGCTCTTGACGTCGAGTTTGCGGAGCAGCTTTTCGACGTGCTTGGCGAGGATGTCGCATTCGATGTTGACGCGGGCGCCGGGACGATAGGTGGCCAGCGTGGTGTTGCGGTAGGTGTGCGGGATGATGGTGACGCTGAGCGCATCGCCTTCGAGCGCGGCGATGGTGAGACTGATGCCGTCGATGGCGATGGAGCCTTTGTAAACCAGAAACGGGTCAAGCTCGGCGGGCACGCGGATGCGCAGCCACCAGTTATCGTCGCCCAAGGCTTCGAGTGAGAGGAATTCGCCGGTCCCGTCCACATGTCCCTGCACGATGTGGCCATCCAGCCGGCCGCTGGGCGACAGCGGGCGCTCGAGATTGACGCGGGAGCCGGCGCGCAAATCGCCCAGATTGCTGCGGCGGAGGGTCTCGGGCGCCAGATCGGCGGAAAAAGAACCGGGACGGCGGTCGACGGCGGTGAGACACACGCCGTTGACGGCGATGCTGGCGCCGATGCTCATATCCGCCAGCACGGCCGCGCAACGGACCTTCAGACGCGCGCCGGCCGGCCGCGTTTCCAGGGCTTCCACGGCGGCCAATTCTTCAATGATCCCGGTGAACATATCCTTCGATGGCGAACTCGTCGGGCGGGATGGCGTGTATGGTGACGTTGTGTACGCGGATGGCGTCCACGCGTCGCCGGCGGCCGATGCCGCCGGCCAGAGGCAGCGCCTCCAGGCCGCCCAGAATCTTCGGGCCGTAATAAAACACGATGCGATCGACCGCTCCGGTTTCGAGCGCGGTCCAATTCAGCTTGCTGCCAGCTTCGATCATCAGCGACAAATAGCGGCGCCGGCCCAACCAGTCGATAGCGCCGGCCAGATCGGCGCGCCCGCCGGGCCCGTTGAGCACCAGCACCTCGACGCCGGCGGCTTCGAGCGTCTTGCGGCGCTCGGGCGATGCAGCGGAGGTGGTGACCGCGACCACGTCGCCGGCCGCGCTGCGCACCATCTTCGAATCGGGCGGCAGGCGAAGCTGCGAATCCATCACCAGGCGCAGCAGCGGGCGGCTGCGCGCAAAACCGGTGCGGTCG